>Ga0315904_10003363_pt1 | contig 23579 bp, 43 predicted proteins | sample LakEriMetagenome_6_FD_203529 | JGI IMG/M metagenome (GOLD analysis project Ga0315904, IMG submission 203529) | Freshwater fungal communities from buoy surface, Lake Erie, Ohio, United States - Buoy 12 MA120 | ecosystem: Environmental > Aquatic > Freshwater > Lake | place: USA: Lake Erie, Ohio... | reverse complement strand
TTTAGGATCTTGAGGCCTAATCATATTTCTCTTTAACCCCCACTCTAACATTACATTACGAACACGAACCATTACACCTCTATAAATATTCCATTTAGTATCATCTATCTGTTCTTCATTATCGGCTAATTTTTCTTCTCTGCTTTTCTTTAATAGAGTACTTTTATTTTTCTTGGTAGTAACCACGGTGTATTTATCCGTGTCTACAGTTTTAATTTCAAAATCAAGTACATCAACATTAAATTCATCATATGGCCTAAAGAATGTAACATTCCAGTTTACATCCCAACGAAGCTTATCATTATATTGAAAATCTTTAGATGTGGCCGCTATTTCCCATATTTGTTCTTCTGTTAATGAGCCGCCAAACTCCTTGCCATACTTTCTTCTTATTTCGCTTATCTTCAATGATTTCACTTGGCCGCGCCATGCTGTATCTCTTAAATCATTATAATCACTATAAGAATAAATCATGTTTTCTGGCTTTACATAGTCAACATGAATTACTCCTTGATCATCCATCCAAGTGTAAGTACCTACTAACCCAACCTCTGCACTATCATGAAGCATTTTTGTTTTTAATGTATCAAACCAGCCATTAGCTCTCAATATATCATTACAAGCAAGTTCATAAATTATTTCCTCTGGAAGCTTTTGAAATTGAGTGGCCCAAAGATTTAATTCATCTTTAGTTTCTGGAATGTCTTTGTCTGGAATCAATCTCATGCCAGATTCTTGCTCAAGCTTATCTAGATATTCTCTATTTGAAATCAAAAAGTCTAATTCCTTGTATTCTTCAACTTTTTCTTTTGTAGAAAGATTATCTATTGCTTGTATTTGAATCTTTTCATTTCTCTGCATCCATCTACCTACCAATCCAGATATAATTCTATTGACAATTTTTATTGACTGCCAATTAATATTAGCATAATTTATTTTGCCATTAAAATCAAGCATATCCTGGAACTTGGCCATGTTGATTTTACCGTTAGCTGCATTTCTATTAAGTTTAAATCTGTTGTTCCTTGCCCAATAATAAGAACTAATTCCACCACCGATGGTAGAATCAATATACATGGCTATTTTCAAGCCATAGGCGGGATCTGATTTATCTTTTATAGATATATTCCCTAATTGGAATTCTTTTATTATTGGGCCTGTATTTTCCATATATAAAAAACCATTAGCCTTATCAACTAATGGATTTTTTTTATTGTTTACTTATTTTAAGCATAGGGAGTCTATTGGAATAAAACCTAATATACAGCCCAAATATATAAAAAATTTAAACGCCAAAATATTTTTTATTTTGTTACAAATGGCATATGAATATTTGAGGTAGGCGCATTATTGAATATTCTAACCAATGGCACGGATAAGGTTTTTTCGGCTGGCATAGGCTCTAAACTACTAACTAAAGTAATCATAGCGCTTACCGCTCTATCCGATGGAGTTCTTTTGTATGGCTTAAATTTCAATAAATCATCCAATAATTCTTCGTAATAAATCTTATTTGCATAATGCTCAATGTAGGTTATCATGGCATCATTTTGCTTTGTAAGGGCAAATTCTGTAGTTGGGAAACCAAAGTGGCGTTCAATTTTGTCTTTTTTAAGCCTTACTGGATCTATTGAATTTTTAGGGAAACGACCTAAATACCCCAATCTTCCTCTGTTTTTAAAGTAAGTGTAATAATCATCTGATACAAACTCAAAGTATGTAGGGAAGCTCATATATTCAGAACAAAGCAAAATCTGATTATACATATCTTCTTTTTCGTTTGGCCTACCATAAATATGGCCTCCAAAAAGCCCTGTATTTTCTGGATCATTCATGTCAAATTTTATGAAATACCACCCAGATAGTTTTGATCCATATTCTTTACCTCCTTGAGAATTTGAATAACCATCCACACCAATCACACCTACATTCCCCCTAGTTGGCATCCTCATATTAACATTCATTTTATATTGGTTATCTTGCCCATTAGGTGGTAATACCAATACTTTCCAAAATAAATCAGTTCTATTTGGATCAACATCTCGCCATTTTACTTTTTGCGTATCTATATCTCTATAAAAATTAAGATACCTAAATCTTTGAACTGGATATTGCCTTAAATAAGCTATTTGAGCATTAATATTTTGGACATTAAAAATACAATCATCGGCATCGTTACTAAAGGCTTCTTCAATAGTCCTAGCTTCTTTTTTAATACGCTTTGCTAATGCTCTTGTATTATGCTTTACTGATTCTCTATCAGCAATAATTTCTTTTATTGTCTTTTCTACATCTGGAATGCCATATAAATCAAAGTTCTTGGCTCTATCCGCAGACATAAAAAACCTATAAAGACCACTAGGAGTACGGCCATTACCTTGTTTAGCGTTTTGGTCGCTATCGTCCCATAGCTTTCTTGCAGCATCTTGAATACCGTCTCTTTCGGTTTCTAATTTTTCTACAGTAGAGCTATAAAGAGCTTTACCTATTATTCGGCCTTCATCATCTAAAAGACAATAACGAACAACCTCATGCCTATCATAAATATTAGTTTCTGTTGTTTTTGCAAACTCGTCTGCAAAATACCTATGTAATTTTTGACCATCGTAATGAATAGCATCCGCACTACCCCAATCTATCATTGAACCTAATTCTTCTTTTTCAATATTATCTTCAGCTTTCTTACCCCTTACGTTTGTTTGTTGAAATCTAATTTCTGATTTAGGGGTAATACCTAAGCTTGTATCGTATTCAGGCCTAAAAAATTTGGGAAGTTTCTTAAATGGAGCAACTACAGCTTTGGCAAATACTTTTTTGGCATCATTACCAGTTTTACTTTGAATTGCTCCATTCGTCATTCTTGTTCTGGTAATGTATTCATAAAGGAAAAGACCTCCACGATACGTTTTACCAAAACGCCTTTTTGTTACTTCAAGCATCCCCATACATTCGGGATCTTCTATAACATATTGCAAGAAATAAAAGTATTCTAAATCAGGTTGGCGAAATCTTGGATATCCAATGTCTATTTGAAACCATTGCATATACATATAATGCGCTCCAGTTATGTACGTTGGTTTCCCATTGTTCATAAACCAAAAACCATTAAGCCTTCTATCCCATTCTTGTTGTTTGTATTTTTCTAATTGCTCATCATAGAAAGGAGGATCATCTTCTTTACGCTTTTTTTCATAAGCATCCTCTCTCTTCATAACATCCTTGTACCATCCAGGCAAAGGAGTTCTTTCCCAATATTGTTCTTTTGGATTGTTGGAGCGCTTGTAAACGCCTCTGTGTTCGACCTTACGAGTAGCTAAATTAAATACATACCCTTCAGCAGGAATATGACAATTTAACCCTTGTATGTCTATTGATGAGCCACCTTCTATTGGACTAAACATCTTGCGATTTATTATCCCCTAATTGATTAGCAATACTTTCTGGCGTAGTTATTATTTTTACCTTTTTGATATCTTTTTCTTCATCACCGGTTATCCCTATTGCCATTGCTAATCCTGTTATAGCCGTAGTAATGCTAGTGGCATCATTCCAAATAATTTTCATTCTTTCAAATGTTTTATCTTTTGCATCAGATAAATCCAATGCCTTAAGACTTGTATTATTTAGAATATCAGCCATTTCATTGGCTTTTCTATTCAAACTATAATAGAGTTTGGCTGGCCCGTTTTGTTCATACAGATCCAGCCTTCTCTTTAAATCCTCTATGGATTCGGCCATAATTTTATTTATTTTTAACCGAAAGCTTTACTGGGGGGGTTTGTGCGCTATTTCTTTCGTTCATCATTCTTTCATAATACTTACCCATAACAGAGGGCAGTTTTTTCATATCTATAGTTCCTTTTATTTGAGGGCTTGTTTGATATTTATATAAAAAATCAAGATCGTTTTTATTAGCTCCTTTTAATAATTCTTGGAAAGAAGCCTCAACTTGTGTTCCTGTTTTTAAATTGGCTTTTTCGGCTTGCCTCATAATATGATCTGCTATATTATCAAGCTTAACTGCTGCTGGAATATCTTCTTTATCTAACTCTATCATTTTAGCTCCAGTTTCACCTAATCCTCTTTCTTTTGCAGTTTGCTCTTTTGCTCTTTGCTCTATTCCAGCAAAACTACTCGGTCTAGCAAAATCACCCATTACAGCAGATGGATCTATTTTACTTAATTCTACTGATATGCCTGCTACTTTTCCCTTGTTTTTGTCTTTTACATAATCAGCAACAGTTTTTGTAAGTAATGTAGGTGGCTCGGATGCCATTGGTGATGTTGGCGGTGTACGATTAGCATTATTTTTTGCTTCGGCTATTTTATTTGATAAAGATTGCATCAAATTTGGATTCAGTCCCATAGTTTTATATTTTTTATAGTGTAAATATAATGTATTTTGCGTCTTTTGGCGAAATCCCAACTAATAATTCTGATTTTAAAGTTTTTTTGGTCAAAATTGGATCTATTGCTATTATTTCTTCTCTTTCGTTTATTTCGTTTTCAAAATGTCTACATCTTATAATTCTTTCTTCATAACCGTTATTACCCATAAATATAACTTCATAATCACAAGCTTTCAAAGTATGTACAACCTTACCTTTTAATTCTCCTGATGTTATATACAGAACATTTTTTATTTGCTTTGGCTCTATACCAACAATCGGGCCTTTGTATGGTTCAAACACCCTAAAAGCCGTTACATATCCTTTTAATGGTTGCCATTCGCCTTCATTGTCTTTCCAAAGATAACATTGTTCTTCTGGTATAGAATAATATTTTACGTCTGAATCATCTTCAATAAAACTGTAAATCTTGTTAGATTCATTAATAGCATTAGGATGAATTAATATTTCAACTCCGCTGGGAATTTGATCTGAACTGATAACAACTGCATTTACTGGCTCTGTTTCTCGCCTGTTTAAATTATTAAACTGCCTGCCTATATATATTTTTTGTCCACTACCAAAAGTGTGAGAATTTTTACCCTCTAAATTTATTGATATTATAACCTTACCGTAGACATTTTTTAACCCTACTTGCTCTTTTAGCTTTTTTTGATTTATCTCTTCAAGTCTTTTTTGATTTTTTAGCAATTTCTTTTGCTTGTCTTTTTCAATTTGATTAATTTCTCTTTTAGATAATTCTTTTTTTTCAATGAAATCAAAGTACTTTTTATTCATATTTTATTATTTATATACTCTTTTTTTAGCCCAATCTTTAATTAATTCAGGTAAAGGTTCGTCTATTGGTTTTAAATCTTCTTTAGGATTAAACCATCTATCTGGTTCAAAATAATCAATACCATCTAGCTTTTTATCATAATCTAACTTAAATACATCTCTTTGAATATGTATTGCCTTGTCTTTCATTATTTTTCTATCCCTAACAAAGCCCATATGATATATTCTTATATCGTGAATATACTTAATGCTGACATTTGGTACACCTAGACTTTCGGCATCATCAACGCTTCTGTAATTTGTTTTTGCCAAACGAATTATTTCTGTAGAGCAAGGCTTTCTATTTTGAGGGACGCTTAATTGCAAATATGGACTTTTCCATAAATTAATTCTACTGACCATAAATCCATTATCGTTTTCTTTTATTGCTTTCTTAATAAAAGAATAACTTTTTTCATGAACTATTTCATCGGCTTGAAGATTAAAATTCCACTCATAACCATCTTTTTGAGCTTGATCTATAGCTATATTGGTAAAATAATTCAATTTCTCTTTGCCTATTTGAGAATCCCATTCTTTTTTATCCCTTAAAATAAGAGTCAAATTATCTTGTCCTATTGAAACTATTTCGTCTATAGTCCCATCTTCAGAACCAGCATCTACAACATAAACATGGTCGCAAAATTCCAATAATGACTTTATGCTTTCTTTGAAATTATAGTCATACCTAACTCCATTATAAACAAACAATGTACCCGCTAATTTCATAAAAGATGTTTTAGTTCATTTGATACTCTTTCAAAATCATTTTCTAAATTTTCACAAGTCCAAAAAAAGAAAGCCCCAAGACCGTTTTCGGCTAATGTCGGATGCCATTTAGGAAAAGTTAAAAAAGCCCATTTGCCTGGCATCATTTTTTCTAATTTTTCTGGAGTCCATTCTGATTTATGAGAATCTGGATTATTATCATTAGAGTCTGTTGTCATTAGGTATTCTCCCAATGGCGTAAACCAAATTTGCTTATTAGCAATCTTTGATGTTAAGTCAACAAAATTAAGCGCATCTTTTTCTCTAAAATGTTCTATGGTATCTGTGCTTATTGATACATCAAACCTTTGGTTAAATTTTTTAGCTGATTTTAGATACTCAATCACATCCATTACTATTAACTCGCCTCCGCCAATAAGCTCTCTGTCTACACAATCTACATGAGTCTTTTCTTTAAAAATTATTCTTCCGGTTTGTGGTGCATTTCCGCAAGCCAAATCAATCATTTTTTGATTTTCGCAATCCCCGCAAATAGCTTTTAAAACTTCTATTTGAAGTTCGCCACTACCATTTTGATTAAATATCAGTTCCATTTAATTTTGGTTTATGTAAATTATTAATTGCTTCTATAACTTGCTCTGTTTCGGCTATACAGCATGGAGGATAATCTTTGTCTATCACACAGTCTTTACCTACTGTAGTTCCTAGAGTTGAATGATAACAATGCTGATAAATACATGGTTGTTGAATTATTTCAAGGCCATTTGTATCTGGATGCACATATTCTGGGTTAACGCTACCAAAAAATCCTACACATGGTTTATTATATGCCATTGCTATATTTAAAGGCCCGCTATCAATTCCTAAAAATATATCACAACCGGCAATTACAAATTTAAGGAATCCCAATGAAGATGTGTTTATTTCAATGCCTATACTTTCGTGATTTTCTTTTCCTATTTGAACTACTAAATATCCATATGCTTCTAAATGCTTTTTTACTGCTTTCCAATTTACCCCATAAATATTTCTATGCGGAATATTTTTTTGGTCTATATGAATAACAGCATATTTTTTAAAAAGCTTTGTTTTTTCATCAATTAATGGAAATAATGTAGGCCTAGTAAGTTTATAATCTTTTATACCACAAAATTCAAAATAACTTTTTAATCTATTTTGCTTAGGTTTTACCTCGTAAGCGAAATCTAAATTAAATTCTTTTTCTGGGATTATTCGTTCTCTATCAAATTGAGATATATGAGTAACTGGGAAATAATGCTTGTTAAATAATTCAAAGAACTCCAATGGTGTATCTAAAACAACATTATAGCCTTTAGTTATAAAGTACCTCATAATAGGTTCTACCAATATAACATCACCAATTGCTGCTGTTCTTTTTATTAATACCGTAGGCTTGTATGGTTGATGAAAATGACCATGAAAGCCAAATGTAGGCTGATTCGGCTGCCTTAGTTCATAAGCAAATGATTCTGCAAGTTTTCCAGGAGCAAACTTTATTCCATATTTTTTTTCAAGATAAGGTCTGTATAATCTACATATCGCATCATCTTCTGGATGCAAATTAGAAATTTCTGGATCTATTGCAAGTATATCGAGCAGTTTCTTTGACCTCAAGCTAAAACCGCCGTTACCCACATTTCTTCCATCAGAATAAAGCCAAGGAGCGCCAATATAATCATATTCTAAAAATTCTTCGTCCCAAGCTTTTTCATTTAAGACATATCCATCCCATTGAATAAGTAAACAATATGGTGTTTGTACATATTTATAAAGCTCTTTAATACAGAACTCACTATATTCTTCTTTTGATTTTATCGAATCAATTAATATCGTTTTAATGCCATCAACCTCAATATCAATGTCTGTTAAAAAAATAGCCTCTTCGAACTTAATCTTTTCTGTACTTTTTTGTAACGCGGATATAGCTTTGCCGTAATTATAACAATCAATGCAGACTATTGTTACGTCCAATAAATTTCTCATCTTTATTTATTTTGTAGGTTTGATTATTCCAAATTCTTATTTGGTCTGTAGTGAAATGTTTGACTTGGCCGCCATTCATTAAAATACAGGTTACTTCATCATTTTCTAAAAACCCATTAGGTTTTATATACCAAACATATGCGTCCCCCAGTGGAGTTGTGCAAGATATTGGGTTTTTTATTTCATGTATCATTTATTAAAGTGCTTAAAGGCGAAATATTCTAAAGCCTTTTGATTATAAAAAGAATACCCATTAGCTCCAGTAGGGAATGTATTCGGGAATTGAGGGCAAAGTTCAAGGATTCTTGGAAGCTTCATGGCATCAGCTAAGTGCCACAAAAAACTTTGATTATAAAATCCGCCCTTGTACAAAATCATTTCACTTGCTAAATCCAAAAAATTATTAGACTCAAAGTATTCAATATGTAACTTATAGGTTTCGCAGAACAATTCATATTCTGATTTAGCGCCCATAAAAATTAATCTATCTCCGAAATGCTTTAAAAAATAATAATTTATATAGGCATTATTATAGCGTTGAGTTCTATTTACTATTATTTTATCTACGCAATTTATTTTTCTTCTTGGCACATCTATCCATTTCTCAGACAAATCACAACTCATTTCAGGGAATACAGAAAAAGCATAATGATGTATAAGGCCGGCTGGCATAGGTATCATTCTACTATCTCTAGTTAAATCAATATTAAAGTCTATATCTTGACCTTCAAATATCTCAAAACTATCTATATATTCTTGGTATTCAATTAATGGCTTTAGTCTATTAAACATCTCAAGATTCATACAAACTTGAGTGCCTTCTTGATCTACTATAGGGCTTACTGCGCCTTGATAATAAAAAGCTGGCATATTAATGACTTGGCAAACTTTTACTTTTTTGCCAAAAGCTTTATAAAGTTGCCTTAATCCAGCCATTAGCACAATAAGATCGCCCGCATTGTAACTATGCTTTATGGTAATTTTATCATTCATTTTGTTTTGTAAAATTATATTATATTTGTGACCTAACAATCATTCTTTCATTCAAAAACCATTCATCATGGCACAAGCAATGTTCGCAGTTTCAATTTATGGTGCAAACCAAAATGATTGGAACAATTCAAATGGTGTTACTATGGGGTTCTCTCCAACACAAGTTGTTTTGCGTAATTTGCCAGATCAACCTAGTTATTCTGGGGTGACTTGCAAAACCGCTATTCAATTGTTGCCAACAGCACCAAGTCCAATCCAGCCGGTTTATTACACCGCAAAAACTGTTGCTGAAATCATAGCTCTTTAAGCATTGATTCAAATCTAGTTTAGCCCCCAGAAATGGGGGTTTTTAATTATCCCTTTTCCAAAACGTTTCAAACAATTGCCATTCTTTGGTTTTTATCATAAGAGGATAGGATTTTAAGGGGCATTCTTCTGGAGTAATTAAATCTTCATTTTTATCTTCTTCTATCATCAAGAATTTTTCAGAATCATCAAAATACGGATGGCCGCAAAAATAAGTAAGCCCAAAATTTAATTTAGTTAATGGACAATCATTACAACTAGATACTAAATATTCTGTACCCATTATCAATTCTTTAGGTAAATATATGATTTATTTACCTTTAAACTCATTGATTTTTTTAATGTCAATTACCCAATTATAAGGTACAGGACATAGCTTTTTTATATCTCTTATATAAATATAAACCTCATTCAAATTGTTTTCAACAATTGTTTTTTCGCCTGTATTAATTATAATTCTTTTCTTTTTGCTCATTAAAATAACTCTAAAACGGAATACTTCTTTTCTTTATTAATTAACTGATAAACGTATGCATTTCGGCCATACTTGGTTTTTCTTTTTTCTCCAGGTTTAAAAACAATGCTATTTGCTTCTAACTCTGACATTCTTCTAGCCGCTCTATTTCTATCTTCCCAATTCAAATAAGCCGCTATTTCTTCTGAAGTAGCTCTGCCTAAAACCTGAAGAGCAAGTATAATTTTAGAATGATGCTCTGAAAGCATTTCGGGTGTAGCCATTTTATAGGCTTCGTGCGATGTGTCTGGTATGTTTTTATTCATATTTTACTTCTGAAAAATAAAAATAAGCAAATTCATTATCCTCTTTTTTAGGAAAATATACTACAGCTACAGCTATTCTTTTATCATCATCACAAAAAAGCCATTGATCATTTCCTCTTGGCTTCATGGTCTTATTATAAAAAAATTTACTAACATTATACATAGAATCATTGATAGGGACATATATTGTTTTATCGCAAATAGTATCTTCATCAAAGAAATATGCAAAATAACCTAAATCAGATGTCATCAAATAACAATAGCCTGTATCATTTTCATTCCTCTTAAATACTTGTCTTGAATATTCTGGGGTGTCAAAATCCTTTCTGATTTCTTCAAAAGTAAACCCAATTCTTGACTGTGAATTTGCATTTGAAAAAATACAAACCATTGCGATTGTGGCGATAATTGTTTTCATTGCTTTCATAATTTTACTTTTTATGTTATCAATTTCGTTTCCATCACAAACATACAACATAAAAACACATATTTACCACTTTTTACCACACTTAACAATACTTTAACTAAAACTCTTCGTTTGCGTTAATTGGCCTCCATCCGCTTTCTATTAATTTTTCTTCAAAAGGCATAGGTTTTTGTACTAATTCATTTTTTAAATGCCATGAATAAACTGGATCTACAGCAGTACCGCCCTCTTCTAATCTTTCTACAAAAGCACACCCGCCTTTATACATTTCAAATTTTACTGGGAAATCTTGTGGTGTTGGCCTTCCGCCCGTTTCGGTATCTTTTATTTTTCTTACATGAAGTTCAGTTATCATCCAATCTGTAGGATGTTGTGTAATTCTATGAATGGTAAGAAAATCATCCGCTTTATTAGCAACTTTTTGGCCACCTTCGGTGTCTTGTTTACCGGGGGCTAAAACGTATTTTTTATCAGCGTCTTTTGTTCTTGCAGCGGCAGTTACAGCGTGATGATTTACAAACCAGCCAAAGTTGTTTTTTTGCCCATATGCCTTTATTTCGCTTAGGGCTTCATAATGATATTCATGGGTATTTAGTTTACTGAACCCGCTTAAATCAATTTTTAATGAGTTATAAGGATCTATCATGCCATAGTTGTGCCTTTTTAATTTTTGCGCCTTTTTAACCATATTTATGATATCCTTATAATTGTATAAATCTTCTTGAGCTTTTATCAAAGTAAAATGCTCTTCTATAAATTTTTTAGCTATTTGATATTCGGTTTCACTCATAGCAAACTTACCTTGCAACGGCTTCCCCCAATAGAACTGAATCATCTTGCGCATAAAAGCGCCTAATGTATTTTCGCTTGAAAAAATTATTCCTTTCCACCCGTGATATAAGGCTGCTAATAAGCATAAATACCAAGTAAAGACGGATTTACCCGTATTATCTATACCATTTGTCATTACCAAATTACCCTCTTTAAACAAAAAATACTGATCAAGGAAAGGGCTTCCAGTAGTGAGTCCCATTTGTAAAGTTCCTTCTCTAACTGATTGTAGATACGAATCATAATCTTCTGGTTTTGCTAAAAATGAATAATCTTGATCTTCAACATCAACCCTAGATGTAATAACCCTTGTGCTTTGTGGCTTTTCTTTTACTTCCTCTCTATCGCCATATCCTAAATCATATAATTTCTTAGCTGCCTCAGTAAAATTACTATTACATTCAAGTATCGCAAAAACAGCATAGGGCAAATAAGCTTTTTCTGGCTCAAATTCAGTACTTGTAGTAAATACACTAAACCACCTTTTACCATCATCAAAATTACCAGATGTCTGAGATGTAGTTTGACCAGGCCTTAAAAATATAGTTTTTTGCCCTTGTCTTTTAACTACTCTCCATCCATGACTTTCCAATAAACCCACCACATCACCCCTGTTGTTATAATCATCAAATGAAGTTTGGCCCTTTATTTTTTTGGGTAAAGCCGCTTTTGGGACGCTAATTTCGTTTACTACTTGATTAAATTCCCTAGCTACTCCAATTAAAATTTCTCTTTCTTCTTTGGTAATATTTGTCAAACTATAATAATCCCCATGAATCAGCTCATATCCCTCAGACGGATTACAGACTATAAATCCGCCCAATCCTCTGGTTTCGATAAGAACCCTTACCTTGTCATTTATCTTTGATTTTTGGGCCGTTTCCGTGGCTCTGGCGTGGTCTTTACCATTTGTAACCTCGTTTTCGTAAGTTTTTTTGAAAGTTTCCTCTTTTTCAGCATCAGTTGTCGGCCTATTTGCCAATTTCATATTTCCCTCTATTGAATCACATCGGTAAAGAAAATGATAACCACCATTTTTTGTTTTCTGAACTACAAGTTTGGCAAGTAGCTTTGGATCAACTTCGTGAATTAGCCTTTTGTAATTTTTGAAAAGATTCCCATCAAGACTATACTTTTCATCAATGTCTATTACCTCTAAGTTTTCGCTGAGTAAACCACAAACTATTCCTATTGCTTCGCAATTGCTGAGATCGTAGGTTATGTTGTTAGTTTGCCAGTTTTTGTGAATTGGTTGTTTGTTTGCTCTAACTGGCATGAATTTAATGCCAGGAATTTGGTTTAATTCTTCACAGTTCATAACCATCAATTTTGTTTTGAAGTTTTCTGTCTAAAAGGTTTCTGATTGTTAGGTAGTTTGATAAAACTTTGGCAACGTAATCAACGTTTATGCAATTCCCGTAAAAAGATATTTGCTCTATGTCTAACCCAATAAAATTTGCATAATTCTTAAAATTACCTTTGGCGTTAATCCTGAAAGCAAGTATTATTTCGGCTAAAGTCAATTCAGCATATCCAAAGTCTAAAATAAATGCTGAGATTTCTTCGGCTATAAATTTAGCAAAAAAATCTGTATCTGGAATGTTGCACCCGCAAACAGCAGCCCCCCTGAGCATAATCTGATCTACCGCTAATTTTTGATCTTGCTTAGAAAGCTGAAAAAAAGAAAACCCCTCAATTCTCGCCTTGATTATTAGAGTCTCTATCTTGGACGGCTTTAAGGTGTTTGTAATATCGGTAAGCAAGTAGCTCTTCCCCCTGTGCTTTATAATTGCCGCTTGGTTTGAATTTTCCATTTTCTTCAAAAGTTTCGTTTTTGTTAGTTAGACTAAAATCTTTATCCTTATCTTTATCTTTATCCTTAACCCTTTCCTTTACCTCTTTTAGACCTCTAATTGTAGACAATTTGACCTCATATCTATTATATAGCTTTTCGATACTATCATGAACCCTATTATTAAGGTTTAAAACTTCGCCATATTGATAAAAAAAGAAGTCCTCTATAAGCCATAAATTATCATTTATAACCCTAATTCTATCCTTGCCATTATTGTAAAAATTAAGTGCTTTATTTAAGTCTAACTTTACGTCATTTAAGCTACAAAACACTCTAAGATTTACCTTGAAAATACCGGCATGATTACAATTTGATAAAATATAATACCAAAATAATTTATATTCTATTGGCATATCCAAAAACCAATCTTCTCCCCATATTTCGGTTGAAGTAAATCTTTTGGCCATAATTTATTTTTTATAATTCAAATTTGAAATTCAATCTAGTTTCAATTCTTTTTAATTCATCTTGCGTAAAAGGAAGAAATCCTTTCATTTTTCTTGACAATTCCACCTCTGGGATTCTAACTTCAAATGATAGCCATCTCTGTGTTCTGCCATCTAAAGCAATTGTGATTTGTTCTTTAATTGTTTTCTTTTCTTTTTTCATGTTTTATATTTTGAACAAATGTAGATATATTTCTTATTATTCAAAATTATTTTTTTTAATTTATAAAATCTATTTACTTTGCACTCATAAAAACCAAATAACATGATTTGTAAAAACTTTTCTGAATTAAGTCCACTTGAAAAAGTATTATTTATTGGAGAATTAACTCATGCTTGCATGAACGAAGATTTGTTTTTTAATATGGGCAAAAAAGTTATAGAAATGGCTAAAGACCAAGGTGTGTTCGACAATGTGAAAATAATGCCTAATAGCGAAAAGGAAAATAATGATACCGAGAACTAAATTTGGCGATTGCAGTAATCCAGATTGTGAAAAAACTAATACCGAATGCATAAAAGTTGGTAAGGAATTGTTTTGCATAAATTGTAGGAATAAACAAAAGGCAAAAAAACAATTAAATAAAAGTCAAGTAAGAAGCATTGCTAATAAACTTTATAAAATACAAGATAGGCAGGAAGCAGAAAGGTCTTATTTAATTCACGATCTGGATGATGTGGTAAGCAAATACATAAGAATTAGGGAAAGTGATAAAAATGGATATGTATCATGTTATACTTGTGGGGTTATTGATTTATGGAATAATATGGATTGTGGGCATTACATATCTAGAAAATTTATTGGGCTTAGATGGGATGAAAGAAATCTTAGGCCTCAATGTAAAAAATGCAATCAATTTTTAGACGGCAATATTAATATTTATGAAAGTAATTTAGAACTGGAATCTCCTGGAGTAACAGATCAATTAAAAGAAGAATCTAGAGATATCTCAAAAGTATCAAAGGATGAACTGAAACACATGATTATTAATTTCAGAGAAAAGCTTAAATTAGCAAAAAATAGATTTAACTAATGAAGCCAAAACTATCAATAATAATGACATATTTTTTTATATTATTGATAACTATTGTCCTATGGTCATTTATATTGATGGCTTTACTTGACCTTCGTATATGAGCGTTTTTTCTCCATTTTTTATTTTATTTATGTAGTAATGCAAAGAGCTTTTTCTAGCCATTAATTCTACTCTTTCTTTTAATACGTTAATGCTTTCTTCATCATTTAATTTATTAGTTACAAATGAATAAATATATTCTCTTTTAGTTGATAAAACATATTTTGTTCTTTTATTGCGATCTATGTCCATTATATATTTTAATCTTTCCTCGTTCATAATTTTTAAATTTTAAATGATTTTTACTTCTTCTCCTTTTCTCATTGATTCAAGTAAATTTTCAATAAAATCTCTTTGTTTTGTATCCAAGTGAATTAATTTGTCTATAATAGACTCCAGGGCAATCGAATCTTCTAATTCTTTTTTTAATATAGACCGGCTTTCTTCATTTAATCGGTCTTTCATATCATTCAATATCCAATCTGTTTTTTGAACATATTGATTAAATACTGATTTTACAGCACCAGTAGTACCTAACCTAACATCTTCAAAATAAGCTTTTGCAATATTAATATGATGAAGTCCCTTTGCTAATGAGTATGTATTATCAACAAATCTATCTTTGCTCATCTGAAATTAACGTTTTGTATTTTTCTATTATTTTGATACAATCTTGATAAGCTTCATAATTCGACTCAAACAAATGCTCATCATTAGATTTTTTTTGTATCAGTTTTATTTCATCTATAATCTGATTAATTATTTTATCCATTTTTAATAATTTAAGGTTAATTAATTTCTTCATTCAGCCTATTAATCTCTTCGTAAAATTGATCCCATGTAAAAGTTGATCCTAAGAATCCAGATCTAAACAAATCAAACATTTCTTTAACACCTACCTGTCTTTGATTAGAATACTCTACTGTTACTTTGATTCCTTCGTGTTCAATAGTTAATTTTGTCATTTTTTTTGGTTTAATTGTTATTGATAGTAATTCTTATAGCAAGAAAGTTTATGCATACCATTAATCATTCCGCAAACATGGCATTTAGGTGGCTTTTCTTTGATTTTAAATACCTTTTTGAGTAATTTAATAATAGCTTTCATTTTATTTTTTTTATTGATTTACAAGATATAACACCTTCCATTTTTCTGGTTGACATTCTAGGATATCCATCTGAAATATAAACATCTTTACCGCCAAGTAGCTCCATGCACTTTTCATTAGCCGTTCTTACTGCCACAGGGAAGTTAAAGATAGTATGTTTATGTAGCTTTGTTTTTAGACTATAAGCGTTCCACATTCTACTAGAGTTCCATGTGCTTGCCTCAGAAAAAACATATCTAGCAGCCACAGCAAATGTCCTAAATACACCTATTAGTTCCTTTTTTTGAGTATTGTATAGAGCTATTGATGCTTCCATAATTAAAAAGTATTGTCGTAGTCTATTTTGATTTTACCTAACATCTTGTGTATTAATTCGTTTCCCATCTTCCATCTGCAAAATGTTTTCCATCTTGGAAACTTTTTCCTACTAGCTCTTCCTTTTTTTATAAATAATTTCTTATTCATTTGTAAAGTTTTTAATGCATTTCACTTGACTCTTCACCTTTATCTTGTTCCCAATACCTACAATAAAAAAATTCTCCTAATTCATCTATAGCACTCTGAGGATATCCATTCTCTACTAACCATGTTAGAGAGTCATAACGTCTGTTTTCAGGGATAGGCTTTGGGAATCCGTATCTCCATCCGAATGGTGGGTCAATTATTAGTGCCATAATGAAAAAATTTATCTAATTTATCTTTGTTAGTGGGAAAAAGTCAACACAGAACACCTTAATTACATCTAATTGTGGGATTTTCTCATCTCTGATTATACTATCCCACTTGTAGGTGTAATGTCCTTCGTATGATTCAGGATACTTTGTTTCGTATGGGGAAAACCCTAAACATATAGCACTAGTTCTTCCCACAGCATAGTAGTCATCTAATCCTTTTCTAAGGTCATCAAAGTTTTCTGCTGTCATAATAGGCTTATACCCATCTACATCCATAGCTACATATGTTACTTTTATTCTGCTCATTGTCTTTGTTTTAATCTTGTTTGGGAAATAATGATTTCTGAATCCTATCAAACAGCTCTTGCAGTTCCCCTACATTATCAATACTCCATCCTTCTGTTTTAAGGACATAAAAGCATTTACCATCTGTTCTGTCAATACCAATATCAGACAAGCATTTTATCTCTAAAAATTCTGCATCGTCTGCATGGCTCATACAATTACCCTCTTGACTAAATTCAAAAGAGCATTCTTCTAATAGTGGCTTTGGTGTCATTGTTTTTGTTTTAATTGTTCTCTGAATTGTTTGGGAGGCTATGACCAAGTTTTTCTAAAATACTTTGGTGTCTTTTCCAATATTGTTCTTTGTTGCCATAGTACCATCCTTCTCTTTCGTTTTCCATAAGAACTACAATAAGATGATTTATCTCACCAATTGAGAATGTTCTTTTATGTATTTTTGGTTTACTTTGTTTCTCCACTTCCCTTACTTTTTAATTGTTCAATAGATGTAATTATAGTGTGTCTAATTGGATAATATGCAACAACCTCATAAGTATTATCTTTGTTTACAAAAAACTCATAGCAACCTGCTTGTGAATATTTTATACCATCGCATATTATAGATGTTTGATGTGTTCCATCTGAGTTATTGTAATACATAAGTATTGTTAAATGATATTTTTTCATTGTCTTTGTTTTATAGTTTTTCTAGTTCTTGTTTTACTTCAGCCCACCATTTACCACTATCTTCAAGTTTTTGTGGATACCAATATTGTGCAGAAGATCCTGCTTCATCCCAATCTGTATCTGCTGGTTCAAACGGGGCAGATAGTATTATCTCATCTACTGCTATCAAGGCACATTGTTTAGCTAATCCTACATGAAACCATTCTTTAGTATCGTTATCAATCCTTAAAAATTTAAGTACTAATTCTTCTGCTTTTTCTTTTGGTGTCATTGGTTTAAATTTTATTGTTTTTTGGTACTATTAGTACCTTATAATGGAAAATTTTAAACTATTTATCGGATAATATCCGTTATAGTGGAAAATTCTTGACATTTTTAGTAGTCAGGAGCAGTTCTGAGCTGCATCTCCCATACCAATATGGGGCTCTAACCTTGAGCTATCCTGACTAAATTGGTCTTTTCCTTACCCCTTACTACCCACATGTGCCAGTCTGACGTTACCTTCAGATGCTTACTATGTTCATCTAGAGTGGATGGTACATTATACACTTCCTTTGCAGTTTTGTCAGTGAGAACCATTTAGCTGTAGAGTAGGTAGGATTCAAACCTACAACAAAATGGTTTTAATCAATTAAACTACTACTCTATAAAGACCCATTTTCAAGGACACCAACGATATAGAAACTTAGGTTTTTGGATATTTTCCTTTCGGTATATACCTCACTCGACCATATTTCCCACCTTATTTGGTTGTAAATGGGCAAACCTTTATATCAATGAACTAATTCGTCTAAATTAATACCTCTTTCATTCATAATTTCCCATAGCTTAGAAAACACTTCTTCTACCGCTTCGTATGCATCTAATTTGTCAAATTCTACCTTGCTATGTATTTTTTTCTTAGTATTATAAGCTATTTCCCATAATACCAAAGCCATATCCATAGACTTAACTGCTCTTAAATGAGCATCAACATCTTCTTCCCTATCTAAATCAAATTCTAATATAGCTTTCATTGTTATCGTTTAAATTTATTATCGGTTATTTATTTACAATTCATCTGGAATGGGTACGTTAACATAGTTTTCGCTATAGTATTCCTTATAATCATTAATATCAACTCCATTATAATTTCCAAACATTTCGCAAGCACTTATTATTTGTTTTTCCTCTAAATCCATACACTCTACATACAATTCCCTCCATTGATCACATGATATATCTATTCTCATTTGGCCCTCTTTATAATCAACCAGGGCAAATCCCATAAGCTTTTCGGCAAATAAATCAATAGCTGTTGTCTTTTTCATTATTAATGTGTTTTTATTAAAATAATTCAGTTTGATTAATATTTTGCTTGTGTATTATATTCCTTGCTACATCGAAAATAGTTTTACCGGCTTGGTAATCAACAAGATTTCTTGCTATTTTTATCATACTTTGTTCACCTTTATATGATGATATTTCAATTTTATGAAATTCACACAATCTTTTTAATTCATTTGTTCCAGCACCAATCTGAATTCTTCTATCATTTAATTCATTTGGTAATTTGAAATTTGTCCAATATAAATGTCTACCTCTTTTTTGTGCTGATATTAATGGCTCATAATATGGTATTACATTTTCAACCACATATTTTCCATTCCTATAATAATGCTGTAGAAATAATATTTCTTCATATAATTTCATATCTGGGTAAACAGGCTCTGTTGTAGTATCGTAATTTGAGCTATTCCAATACCTTGCTCTTGAGTGAGTTGGGCATGGCGGACTGCTCCATATAAAATCAAATTCCTTGTAATGGTCTAAAAGATATTGATGTGCATCTGCAATAATCACCACATCATTTGGGAATCTTTCTTGATACAATCTTGCAAGCTCGGGGTCTAACTCAACAGCAGTTACTTTGCAATTATTCCACAAATAACGATTTCCACCAAGACAAGCGTATAAATTTAATACATTCATAGTTAATATTTTTTAATCTTCAGTAACCCATTCCATATAAAACTCAAATATTTCATAGAATTTAGAATCCCCAGTAACTATATACCTCAATACACTAAACAAAGCCACCGGAACACAAGCAACCAAAGCTACTGGCACGCTAACTATCTTAAATATCCTTTCAATTACTTTCATAAATACTTTTTTAATAAGGTAATCTTGGATCAGATATCCCTTCTATACCAACTTCTGGATTAAATTCGGGCAATTCAATTCCATGAAAATATCCTTTAGTGGCGGGAGATTTTATTATTTTTTGCAACTGTTCTTTCTTATAAGATAAACTATCAGCTTCTTTTGTAATTAAATCTTCTTTAACTATTGATTTTTTATGCAAAACGATATTGCCTTTTTTAAAAGTTAATGGATCTGGTATATCTGATTCTAAAAATCTTTTTAATCTAATTTCATTTTTCTTAGAAAGACCTCTTTTGCCAGACAATACACTAGCTAAACTGTTTTTAGTAACACCAGAAAGATGTTCAATATCTGATTTAGAAAACCCGCTATCTAATAACTCTTGTATTGATTCTAAAATATTCATTTTATTCAATTTTAAGCAAACTTAAAATAAATTATTCAAATTTATGTAAAATTAATTAATGTTATTTTTATTTAATTATTTATTGTTAAGTTATTTTACGCAAAATTATCCTTTATTATGCATTTTTAGCTATTTATTGTTATGCAATTTTATGCAAATTTAATATTTTTTATTCAATTTCAATTTTTTTTCTGTTAAAATATTCTAAATAAAAATTCAAATTAATTAACCGAACAAATAGGCTTATTTTAGGGCGATTTAAAGCCATTCCCATCCTTTTGGCCACCACCCTACCGCTCGATATTATATCCGCCCTTTTTTCCCTCTTTCTTCCCTCCTACATACATAAACCCCTACCATACATACAAAGCAAGTAAGTACATACAACCGAGCGCGTAAGTTTAACTAGATCCCTCCGCAACATTTCGCCCCATGCAATACCCCACAAGCCCACAACAGCAAAGGAAAACAGCTCACAGCCTGAATCTTTCCGCCCCCGGAAGTTAGGGCTACCCGGTTACACTTTTGGAAACCCCAAGAGACACGCGCCCGAAAATCAGCTAGGCCACCCCCTAGCGAGTACGTTTTCAGAGAATTTTGTAAAATGTAATATTGTTTTTTTGTAAGGTATGGATATTTTTTTAGCGAAATGTTGGATGGTGTATTATCATAACTTGTTTGAATGGTAGGTTTTGATACTATCAAATAAGCGAAATCTTGCTTTTACAAAACATTAACAAGTCAAAGTATTGTTTTGTGGTATTTTGTAGTATCTTTGAATTCTAAAACAAACCACCATGAATGAAAAAAAAGTAACCATTGACATCATGCTTCTGGAGGACGTTACCGTTGTCCTAAAGACTATGCTTGAAATCATTTCCGAGAAAGATTTAACGGACAAAGAATTAGATCGGTTAAGGTATGTAAACAAAGTTATACTTAACTGTAATGAACTATTTCGTAAAAATGTAAAAGAAATGGAAAATGAATAATGAAAAGCTAAGGCAATTTATTGCCGACTTAAATCAAGAGCCAAACAAAGATGATGTCCGCCAGAATGAAGATAAGAGCTTCTACTTGCCTATATCAGTTGTGCAAAATCTATTAGATGATGTATTTCTTGGCCAGTGGTCATTCGAAATAAACGAAACAACATTTGGTAGGAAATGGGCTAGAGGATCTGGCATAATGGAGATAATTCATCCCATAACTGGTAATAAGATTAGGCGTAGCGGAGATGCTGGTATATTCCTAACTGGCAATTTTAGGACAGATTCTCCTAGGCTTGAGGCCATGATTCTTTTGTCATGCGCGAAGAAGTTCGGTAAGGTATTTGGCCGTGATCTTAATAGAAGCAAGGATGATGCCCCATTGCCTATAATTAAAGTTGATAAGCCAGATGCAAGTTCAGAAGAGAAAAGGATGAAGTTACTGATAGAAGATTGTAACGATGCAAAAGAACTAGAATCATACCGCCTAGTTATACCTAAATCACTCAAAAGGCAATACGAATCTAAACTCAAACAACTAAACCAACAACCATGAATTGGGAAAACATTTTAATTAGATGCAGTAGTCTAGGATCTATTATGACAGATCCAAAGGAAAAGGCCGCCAAGGAAGCTGGTGAATTATCTAAGACGGCTAAAACGGAACTAAAGAAGATATACATTAAGGAGAAGTACGGCAGAGAAAAAGACATTACTACAAAGCAGATGCAGAAAGGAATAGAAGTAGAAGAGGAAAGTATAACTTTGTTATCCAGGGTACAGAAAAAGATGCTTTATAAAAATGAGGAGCGCCTCAGCAATGATTTCATCACCGGGCTACCTGATGTTTTTGAAGGCAAAAGCATTAGAGAAGCCGATTCAATAACAGATATAAAATCAAGTTATGACCTCAATTCATTCCTTAATAATGTCGGAGAACCATTGGATCGCGACTATTACTACCAATTACAAGGCTATATGGCATTATCTGGGGCGAAAATAGCCTACATAGCCTATTGCCTAGTAGATACACCCGCCCACATCATAGAAAGCGAAAAATTAAGGCTATTAAGATCTATGAATGTCATATCAGAAGAAAGCCCAGAATTTATTGCAGAGGCTATGAAGCTTGAAAAGAACATGACATTTGGAGATATACCAAAAGAAGAAAGAGTTTTAGTATTTACAGTACATCGTGATGATGATGTTATTCAAAAAGCTTACGAAAAAGTAGCTAAGGCAAGATTATATCTAGCTGAATTCGAGAAAATGCACCTTAATTTTAACAATAAATCTTAAAAACCCCACAAAATGGCACAAGAAACAACAGATTCAGTACGTATTGACAAAGAATTATTAGACAAAATTCGTACTATTGCCAAAACCAAAGGCCAAACTATCTCTGGATTTATTAATATAAACCTAAATAAGGTAGTAGATAGGCAATGGCAAAAACATTCTTCAGTTGAGAAACCCCAAAAGCATAGTATTTGATATAACGCCACAAACTCATGTTAGGGCCACCCAGGGCGACCGTATATTTTTCAGAATACCAAGACAGAATCTACGTCCAGCGGGATTAAAAAGGCTTTTAAGACTAGAGAGATATAACGAATACAAGCTTTCACTTGCAGCGATTGCAAAATCCAAACGATTTGTCCCTCCCGAACAAGGAGGGCATCTTGTTTTTTACATACCTGTACCAAAAACATGGAAGAAATATAAAAAAGCGGAGATGCATATGCGATTGCATCAATCAAAACCCGATTGGGACAACTTAGCTAAAGCTTTTTTCGACTCAATTTGTTCGGAGGATATGCATATAGCAGACGTAAGAGTAACCAAAAAATGGGTAAATCAAGAGTCTGGATGGATTGAATTTAATATGGAACTTCCGACATTTAGAAGCAATGATGTTTTGATTTGAAATATTTAGTAATTTTAGTCTATGAAAATAGTATCAGCCAAAAAGAAATTAAACAAACTAGGCGTAGAAAATAGCCTATGGAATAACATAAGAGCTAAAGCAGGATCTGGCAAAAAGCCAACCAAAGAAATGCTTGCTCAAGAAAAAAAGATAATAAAAGAGTCAAAGTAGTAATATAGCTACATTTGTAGTAAATAAAACACAAACTATGAAAACGCCAGCTTGGACAAGAAAGGAAGGCAAAAATCCAGAAGGAGGATTGAACGCAAAGGGAAGAGCTTCTTATAACGCAGAAACCGGCGGTAACTTGAAAGCCCCAGTAAAAAGCGGAACTAATCCTAGGCGCATATCTTTTGCAGCAAGATTTGCAGGAATGAAAGGCCCTATGGAAAAGCCAAACGGAGAGCCAACCAGGAAAGCACTTGCGCTAAAGGCTTGGGGATTCGGAAGCATATTGGCGGCCAAGAAATTTGCGGCAGCTCATAAGAAATCTTGATCGCGAACTAAGAACAATATATTTTCGGTCTGCTTCGGCGGGCCTTTTTTATTGCCTAACCCGAAGGCTGCCAAAGCGATTGTCGTAGTCTGCGAGTATTATACACTCACTAGTTGGACATATATATGTCCAACTAGTGAGTGTATAATACTCGCAGACTACGACAATCGCTTTGGCAGCCTTCGG
>Ga0315904_10003362_pt1 | contig 23579 bp, 22 predicted proteins | sample LakEriMetagenome_6_FD_203529 | JGI IMG/M metagenome (GOLD analysis project Ga0315904, IMG submission 203529) | Freshwater fungal communities from buoy surface, Lake Erie, Ohio, United States - Buoy 12 MA120 | ecosystem: Environmental > Aquatic > Freshwater > Lake | place: USA: Lake Erie, Ohio... | reverse complement strand
CAGTCGATCCCGAGCTGCTGTCCCTGGCGCTCACGCACCGCTCGTACGCCTATGAGAACGGCGGGCTGCCGACGAATGAGCGGTTGGAGTTCCTGGGCGACAGCGTGCTCGGCATCGTCGTCACGGAGACGCTCTACCGCGACTTCCCGGACTGGTCGGAGGGACAGCTCGCCAAGCTCCGAGCTGCTGTGGTGAACGCTCAGGCCCTGGCGGAGGTTGCCCGTGGGCTGGAGCTGGGACGGCATCTGAAGCTGGGGCGCGGTGAGGAGGTCACGGGGGGCCGGGACAAGGTGTCCATCCTGGCCGACACCTTCGAGGCTGTTCTGGGAGCCGTGTACCTCGACAACGGCCTCGAGCGAGCCCGGGAGGTCATCCGGAGACTGGTCGGACCGGTCATCACCCGGGGTGCGGAGCTCGGCGCCGGTCTGGACTGGAAGACGTCACTCCAGGAGATCGCTGCAGCCACGGGTCGCGGCGTTCCGGAGTACCGGGTCCGGCACGAGGGCCCTGACCACGCTCGCGAGTTCTCCGCTGAGGTGGTGCTCGACGACGAGGTGATCGGCGAGGGGGTCGGTCGCTCGAAGAAGGCCGCAGAGCAGCAGGCGGCCGAACGGGCCTACCTCCGACTCGTCGAGGCTCATGCCTGAACTGCCCGAGGTCGAGGTCGTGCGCTCCGGGCTGCAGCGCTGGGTGGCCGGGCGGTCGATCAGCGATGTCGAGGTGCTGCACGCCCGGTCGACGCGCCGCCACGAATCGGGGCCTGACGACCTCGTCTCCCGGCTTCGTGGACGCACGGTCCGCTGCGTTTCTCGGCGGGGAAAGTACCTGTGGCTGCCTCTGGGCGATGATGCCCTCGTCATCCACCTCGGCATGAGCGGGCAGGTCCTGATGCTGCCCGCCGATGTGCCCGATGAGGCGCACCTGCGCGTGCGCTTCGCCTTCACGGACGGTGGCCTAGGGATGCGCTTCGTGGACCAGCGCACGTTCGGCGGTGTCATGGTCGACACCCTGGTGCCTGACGACGACGGCGGCCGGATCCCGTCCTGCGTCGCCCACATCGGCCGGGATCCCCTCGACCCGCTGTTCGATCGGGCTCGCTTCACCGTGGCCCTGCGACGACGGCGCACCGAGGTCAAGCGCGCCCTGCTCGACCAGAGTCTGGTGTCCGGTATCGGAAACATCTATGCCGATGAGGCGCTGTGGCGCGCGCGACTGCACGGCGCTCGACCTACTGACCGGCTGACCCGGGGGCAGGTCGATGCCCTCCTCGGACATGCTCAGGACGTCATGACGGAGGCGCTGGCCAAGGGGGGTACGAGCTTCGACTCGCTGTACGTCAATGTCAACGGGCAATCCGGGTACTTCTCCCGATCCCTGAATGCGTACGGACAGGAGGGGGAGCCGTGCCCGCGGTGCGCGACACCGATCCGGCGCGAGTCATTCATGAATCGCTCCAGCTACTCGTGCCCGTCGTGCCAGCGTGGCCCGCGTCCCCGCACATCCGTTCGAAGGTAGAGTCCGGCCGTGCATCTGAAGAGCCTGACTCTCAAGGGCTTCAAGTCCTTCGCGTCCTCGACCACGCTCTCCTTCGAGCCGGGCGTCACCTGCGTGGTCGGCCCGAACGGATCAGGCAAGTCGAACGTGGTGGATGCACTGTCGTGGGTCATGGGCGAACAGGGTGCCAAGTCGCTTCGTGGCGGCAAGATGGAGGACGTCATCTTCTCCGGGACCTCGGGGCGTGCGCCCCTGGGTCGGGCCGAGGTCTCGCTCACCATCGACAACAGCGACGGCGCGCTGCCGATCGACTACACCGAGGTCACCATTGCGCGGACGCTCTTTCGAAACGGAGGCTCGGAGTACTCCATCAACGGTGAGCCTTGCCGTCTGCTCGACGTTCAGGAACTCCTGAGCGACTCGGGCATCGGGCGTGAGATGCATGTCATCGTGGGCCAGAACCGGCTCACTTCGATCCTGGAAGCCACGCCCGAGGACCGCAGGCACATCATCGAAGAGGCCGCCGGGGTACTCAAGCACCGCAAGCGCAAGGAGAAGGCGCTGCGGAAGCTGGAGGCCATGGAGGCGAATCTCCTGCGCCTGCAGGATCTCACCACCGAGCTCCGGCGGCAGTTGAAGCCGCTGGGGCGTCAGGCAGAGGTGGCCCGACGCGCGGTTGTCATCCAGTCCGAGGTGCGCGATGCGCGGCTGCGCCTCCACGCCGACGATCTCGTCGCTCTGAGGGTCGCGCTTGAGGCCGAGGTTGCTGACGAGACCGCATTGCGGGCGCGTCAAGACGAGGTCGACGCGCAGTTGGCCGATCTCCAGGACCGCCAGACGCTGGCCGAGGCCGAGGCGCAGGCTGATGCGCCGCGCATAGCAGCGATCCAGGAGACGTGGTTCTCGCTCAACGGTCTCCGCGAGCGGTTCCACGGATTGACCCAGGTTGCGGTCGAGCGGGTCCGGCACCTGCAGCCCGAGCCCGAAGAGGACGAGAACGGCCGCGACCCGGACCAGATCGACGCCGAGGCGCGAGCCTTGCGGGCCGAGGAGTTCGAACTCGGGCGGCTCGTGGAGTCCTCGCGCGAGCAGCTGTCGCACGCCGAGACCTCGCGGATCGCGGCGGAGTCCGCAGCTGCGGCGGAGGAGAAGCGCGTGGCTCAGGTTGAGCGTGCCGCCGCTGACCGGCGCGAGGGCCTGGCCCGACTCACCGGACAGGTGAATGCCGCCAAATCGCGAATGGATGCGCGCACGGCAGAGATTGATCGCCTGGCCCGTCAGATCGCCGAGGCCCGCGAGAGGGGGGAGTCGGCGCAGCAGGAGTTCACCAGGATCGAGATGGATGCTGCGGGACTCGACGCCGGCGAGGTCGATCTTGATCGCGAGCACGAAAGGGCCGAGGCGTCGCTTGTTGAGGCGGATGCCGAGGTCGAGCGTCTCCGCGGTGAGGAGGCAGCCGCAGAGCGCCGGCGCGCCGCCTTGGCCGCACGCCGTGAGGCTCTCGAGATCGGTCTGGAGCGCAAGGACGCCGGGGCTCGGCTGACCGGCGCGGATCAGCCCGTGGGCGGGGTTCTCGGAACCCTGGCCTCTTTGCTGCACGTGGAGACCGGAGCCCAGATTCCGGTCGCGGCGGCGCTCGGTGACATCGCTGACGCAGTGGTGGTGACGGGACTCGACGCTGCCATGAGCGCGGTCGTCCTGCTCAAGGACGAGGATGCCGGGCGAGCGGCGATCGTGCTGGCGGATTCAGGGGAAGTGCGGTCGCCACGGCCCCCCGTGCGCGAGGCCGGCCGTCCTGTCAGCGAACTCGTTCGATGCGAGCCGACGGTCCGGTCAGTCGTCGATCAACTGCTCGAGCGTTGGATGCTGGTGGGTGACCTTCGCGAGGCTGCTCAGCTCGCCGCCCACCATCCGGGCCTGTCCTTCGTCACTCCCGAGGGTGATGTGCTGGCCAGCGGCGTCGTGCATGGCGGCTCCACGAGCACGCCGAGCCGCCTTGAGGCGCAGGTGGCCTACGACGAGACGGTCGCCGACCTGGAGTCCGTCACGGCGACCCTCGAGCGGTTGCGGTTCGCGCTCGCGTCCGCCAAGGAGCGCCAGTCCCAGGCCGTGCAGCGCGTGGAGGCGACGCTGTCGCGACTGCACGAATCCGATGCCCGAATGGCGGCGGTCGCCGAACAGCTGGGCCAGCTGGGACAGGTGGCTCGGGCTGCACTGGCCGAGGCCGAGCGGCTGAGTGCTGCTCATGCGGCCGCAGAGGTGGCCCGCACTGCTGACCGCGAGCAGCACGACCAACTGGTCGCCCGACTCGCAGCGGCCAGCAGCGAGGAGCCGCTCGATGGCGGCGCTGATGCCCGTGAGCACCTGAACTCGGTCGCGTCGGCGGCCCGACGGCATGAGGTCGATGCGCGGCTCGCCCTGCGCACGGCCGAGGAGCGGGTTGCGGCCGTTGGTGCGCGCGCCCAGCAACTTGAACGAGCAGCGGAGGGAGAGCGACAGGCCCGTGCCGCCGCCCTTGAGCGGCGGGAGCGGCGCGCACGTGAGCTCGTGGTGGCGCAGGCTGTTCTGGACGCTGCCCGAATGGTGTCGTCCCGGATCGACTCGTCGGTGGCGATCGCCGGCCGGGAGCGCGCATCGCTCGATCGGGCGGTCAAGACCCGTGACGCACTTCTCGCCACCCTCCGTGCTCAGTTGCGGGAGCTTGCGTCCGAGGCCGATCGGTTGAAGGACTCCGTCCACCGCGACGAGGTGGCACGGGCCGAGCAGCGCCTGCGGATCGAGCAGCTCGAGGATCGCGTCCTTGAGGACTTCGGTATCGAGTCCGAGGTGCTGGTCGCCGAGTACGGCCCGGACCAACTGGTTCCGCCGACGCCGCCCGCGCCCGGTGACGAGTCCGAAGCGGAGGAGGAGAAGGCTCCCTATCCCTTCGTGCGCACGGAGCAGGAGAAGCGACTCAAGGCCGCCGAGCGCGACCTCGCCCTGCTGGGGAGGGTGAACCCCCTTGCCCTGGAGGAGTTCACGGCGATGGAGGAACGGCATCGGTTCCTCAGCGAGCAGCTCGACGACCTCAAGCGCACGCGCGATGACCTCCTGGCAATCGTCAAGGAAGTCGACGAGCGGGTGCAACAGGTGTTCGCGGAGGCCTATGCGGAGGTCGAGAGGGAGTTCGAAGGGGTGTTCGCCCGACTGTTCCCGGGCGGCGAGGGCCGTCTGGTGCTGACGGATCCGGCCGACATGCTCAACACGGGTGTCGACGTCGAGGCTCGCCCGCCTGGCAAGAAGGTCAAGCGCCTGTCGCTGCTGTCAGGAGGCGAGCGATCATTGACGGCCGTCGCGTTCCTCGTGGCGCTGTTCAAGGCACGACCGAGCCCGTTCTACGTGCTCGATGAGGTCGAGGCTGCCCTCGATGATGTCAATCTCGGTCGACTTATCGACATCATCGCCGAACTGCAGTCGACGTCACAGTTGATCGTCATCACGCATCAGAAGCGCACCATGGAGATCGCGGACGCGCTATACGGGGTCTCCATGCGTGGGGACGGGGTGTCACAGGTCATCGGCCAGCGTCTGCGCGAGGCGGTCAGCGCCTGACCTCTGCCAGTTCGCTACGGGCCTGAGCGACGTCGCGCACGCCTGTCATCAGTCCTAGCGCGATGAGACCTTGTGCGGTGACGTAGGTGAGCATCACCAGTGAGTCGGTTGCGCGCGACTCGGCAAGGGACCCGAGTGCGGTGAGCGCGATCAGCGAATCGGAGGCGATGAAGGCCACGGAGCCGCCGAACGTGACCCAGGCCGCCTTGGCCGGCATTCGGTCGACGAGATTCAAGGCGCAGACAGACATCGCCAGCAGCGCGCAGCCGTAGGCCAGGATGGGCACTCGGAAGACGCCCGCCGTCGGCCACAGCATCCAGGTCAGCGCGATGAGGTAGGCGATGAAGGGCAGCGCGAGCGCTCGATGCTGCGCCACGAGTCCGTGCACCGGTCCGCGCGGAGGAATGACGATTCCACGGCGAATTCGCAGACCGGGCACCCGGCTGAAGGCGACGGCGTAGGTCACCTGGGTGACGAGGAAGGCGCCGATGCCGACGGCGAACAGCAGTTCTCCGTCCCCGAGGAGCAGTAGGTCGCCGATCCACGAGAACGTCATCCCGACGAGCAGCAGGAGCAGGGGTGCGGACAGAGCGCGACGTCCCTCGACGAGCAGCCAGGCGATCAGCAGCGGCATGAGCAGGGGCTTGGTCAGCTGCTCAGCCGAGATATTGGCCGTTGCCACCGCGATCACGTTGACGAGGCCGAGGAGCACGTAGGCGGACATCAGTGAACGGGCGGCCATGCGGGCCATCCTGCCGCGTCCGACCCCGTGGAAGGATGACCAGCATGGATTCCGCAGCGCTCTACGTCGTCCTGGCTGTCGTGGTCGTCCTCGTGCTCCTGGGGATCGGGGTCGCTCTCCTGCGACGTGGGCGCGGGGCACCCGCTGCGCCCAGGCCCCGCCCCGGTATCGACTACGCGCCTGGGGTCGGTGACGACGACAGTGTGCCTCGGGACACGCGGCGACGCTCGGTCGATGTGGTCGAGGTCGGCGATGCCCTGGGTGTTCCGGTCGACAGGGCGGCCGCGATCGTGGACGAGGCGACCGCTGAAACCGCCACGGACGTCACCGAGGAGCCCCAGTTCGAAGATCTCGAGGGTCTGCTCGAGGTGGAGGTGCCCGAACCTGCGGTGGGGCGCATGCAGCGCCTGCGGGCCCGCCTCGCCCGCTCCCAGAACGTGGTGGGACGCGGTCTGCTGACACTGCTCAGCCGTGACACGCTGGACGAGGCGACGTGGGACGAGGTGGAGGAGATCCTCCTGACCGCCGATCTCGGCGTTACCCCGACCATGGAGCTGATGGACCGGCTGCGCTCTCGGGTGCGCGTCGAGGGCTCCGCAGACCCGGCTCGTGTCCAGCAGATCCTGCGCGAGGAGCTCCTCGCTCTGGTCGACCCAGGTATGGATCGCCGCGTTCGAGCCGAGCGCATGGTGGACCGACCCGGGGTGGTGCTCGTGGTGGGCGTCAACGGCACGGGCAAGACGACCACCACGGGCAAGCTGGCCCGACTTGCGGTTGCGTCAGGCCAGACAGTCGTCCTCGGCGCCGCCGACACCTTCCGAGCCGCGGCGGCCGATCAGTTGCAGACCTGGGGCGACCGCGTAGGCGCGGCGGTGGTGCGCGGGCCGGAGGGGGGCGATCCGGCAGCGGTGGCTTTCGATGCCGTCTCCACGGCTGCCGCCGCCGAGGTCGACACCGTCATCATCGACACCGCGGGTCGTCTCCACACCAAGACCGGTCTCATGGACGAACTCGGCAAAGTCAAGCGGGTGGTCGAGAAGCAGTCGCCAATCGATGAGGTGCTCCTCGTGCTCGACGCCACGACCGGACAGAACGGCCTGGTCCAGGCTCGGGTCTTCGCCGAGGTGGTCGATGTCACGGGCATCGTCCTGACCAAGCTCGATGGCACCGCCAAGGGCGGGATCGTGGTCGCGGTTCAGCGCGAGCTCGGCGTGCCCGTGAAGCTGGTCGGCCTGGGGGAGGGCCCTGATGACCTCGCCCCCTTCGAGCCAGCCGCCTTCGTCGACGCGCTCATCCACGAGTGAGTCGGTTTCGCGTAACGGGAAGTTAACGCTGGGCCGGTGTCGGACACGCGCCGGAAACCTGCGAATCCATCGAGTGAAACCTCCCGCGTGGAGTGTCTGCCCCGCGAGGTGACAACGCCTCTGGAGGGAGAACTCGCATGGAATCCGCTCTCAACACGGGCGATACCGCTTGGCTGATGATCTCAGCTGCGCTGGTACTGCTCATGGTCCCAGGACTGGCCTTCTTCTACGGCGGCATGGTTCGCATGAAGTCCGTCCTCAACATGCTGATGATGGTGATGGGCGCTCTGTTCATCGTCGGAGTCCTGTGGGTGCTGTTCGGCTATTCGGTGGCCTTCGGAGACTCCTATGGTCAGGCCGGACTGCTGGGCAACATCACCCAGTTCGCGGGCCTCGAAGGCCTGATGACCGACAACCCCGAGGCCGTCTACCCGGCGATGGCCTTTGTGGCCTTCCAGGCCATGTTCGCGGCCTTGACCGTTGCCCTCATCGCCGGTGCCGTGGCTGATCGGATGAAGTACGCGGCGTGGCTGGTCTTCGCCGGAATCTGGGCGATCCTCGTCTACTTCCCGGTGGCGCACTGGGTCTTCAACCTTGCCGGCGACAACGGCGGCTGGATCTACAAGATGGGCGTGATCGACTTCGCCGGTGGCACCGCCGTGCACATCAATGCTGGCATCGCCGGCCTGGTGCTCGCGATCGTCGTGGGCAAGCGGCTCGGTTGGCCCAAGACGCCGATGCGCCCCAACAACCTGACCCTTGTGATGATTGGTGCAGGTCTTCTCTGGTTCGGCTGGTTCGGCTTCAACGCGGGATCTGCGACGGCCGCCAACAACACTGCGGCCGTGGCATTCCTCAACACTTTCGCCGCCACCTGCGCTGCGGCGATCGGCTGGCTGCTGACGGAGAAGTTCCGGGACGGTCATGCGACATCGCTGGGTGCAGCGTCGGGTGTCGTGGCGGGTCTCGTTGCCATCACTCCGGCGTGCGCGGCTGTCAGCCCGCTAGGCGCGCTGGCCATCGGGCTCATCGCCGGTGTGCTGTGCGCCCTGGCCGTTGGCCTGAAATACCGATTCAAGTACGACGACTCGCTCGACGTTGTCGGTGTGCACCTCGTCGGCGGAATCGTCGGCACGCTGCTCATCGGCCTGTTCGCGACCGAGGCGTCGCCGACGGGGATCAATGGCCTGTTCTACGGCGGCGGCCTGGATCAGCTCTGGAAGCAGTTCGTGGGCGCGATCGCCGTCCTTGGCTACTCCCTGGTGGTCACGGCCATCATTGCCCTGGTGATCAAGGCGATCATGGGGCTGCGTGTGACGGAGGAGCAGGAGATCACCGGCATTGACCTCGCCGAGCACGCGGAGTCGGGCTACGAACTGGGAGACTCGGGTGGCGGTGGTGCCTTCGCGGGCATCGGTCATGCCGCTCGCAACAAGGAGGTGCAGTCATGAAGCTCGTCACGGCCATTATCAAGCCGTTCAAACTGGAGGACGTCAAGACGGCACTGGAGGACCGTGGAATTCACGGCCTCACGGTGTCAGAAGTCTCGGGCTTCGGACGCCAGAAGGGCCACACGGAGGTCTACCGAGGTGCCGAGTACACGGTGGACCTCGTGCCGAAGGTCCGCGTCGAGATTGTTGTCGAGGACGATGCTGCAGCGGGGATCGTCGATGCGATCGTCACAGCTGCGCAGACCGGCAAGATCGGTGACGGGAAGGTCTGGGTGACCCCCGTCGATTCCATCGTTCGGGTTCGCACCGGCGAGCGCGGGGCAGACGCGCTCTAGGAGGCGGACGACATGGAACCGCGGGAGTTCTCCTCCGTGCGGAACGAGGTGGCACGTCGCCCCGGGCTGGATGGCCCGGGGCGACGTGCTGCGCTCACCGAGCTCACCGACGGGTGGCTGGTTGAGCTCTTTCAGCGTGCTCTTTCGTCCACCGCACAGTCCATGTGCCTGGTGGCGGTGGGTGGGTACGGTCGCCGGGAGCTCACGCTCGGCAGCGACCTCGATCTGGTGCTCCTGCACAGCGGTTCAGGTGCTGTGGCCGCTCAGGTGGCGGACCTGCTCTGGTACCCCATCTGGGATTCAGGTGTTGCGCTGGATCACAGTGTCCGAACCACCGACGAGGCCAGGAGTGTCGCTGCCGAGGATGTTCGCGCACTGCTGGGCATGCTTGATCTGCGGGTCATCGCCGGCGATGCGGATCTCGCTGCGCGGGTCAGTGCCGACGTGCTCGCCGACTGGCGCGCGTCAGCTGAGCGGCGGCTGCCCGAACTGCACACCATGGTGTCGGACAGGCGCGCCCGCTTCGGCGAGGTCGGCCAGATGGTCGAGCCGAACCTGAAGGAGTCCTACGGCGGTCTGCGCGATGCGACTGTCCTCGCTGGCATCAGTGCCTCATGGATCACGGATGTGCCGCACACGGGGTGGGAGGAGAGCGTCGGCTTTCTGCTCGATGTGCGCGAGAGCCTGCATCGCCTGACGGGCTCCTCGGGAGATGTCCTGCTGATGCAGGAGCAGGCCGCGGTAGCCCAGGACCTCGTCGGCGTCGACGATCCGGATGCGCTCCTGCGTGCGGTCTACGACAGCGCTCGAGCCGTCGCCTATGCCTCCGACGTCGCGTGGCACCGCGTCGAGCGCATCGTGGCCGGCCGCCGTCGTCGATCGATCCGGTCGCTGCGTAGCCGTGGTCCGATCCGCCTGCCGCTGGCCGAGGGCGTCGTGATGCAGGAGGGCGAGGCAGTACTCGCCTTGGATGCGCGGCCGGCCGATGATCCGGGGCTCGCGCTTCGCTCGGCGGCCGCCGCGGCACAGGCCGGAGTGCTGCTGTCCCCGCACACGGTCGAGCGCCTGGCGACGGAGTCCGACCTGCCTCCCGTGCCCTGGACCCGCGAGATGCGGGAGTCCTTCGTGTCGCTGCTCGGCGCCGGGGCCGGACTTCCGGCGGTGTGGGAGGCCCTCGATCAGGCGGGCCTCGTCAGCAGCTGGCTGCCCGCCTGGCAGGTGGTGCGCTCGGCCCCGCAACGCAATGCCCTGCACCGGCATACCGTCGACAGGCACCTGGTCGAGGCAGCCGTGCAGGCCGGATCCCTCACACGCAACGTGGACCGCCCTGACCTTCTCCTCGTGGCTGCGCTCCTGCATGACATCGGCAAGGCTCGTGCCGGGGACCACAGCATCGTCGGCGCTCGGATCGCGGAGGAGCAGTGCGCGGCCATGGGCTTCGGGGCGCAGGACATCGCGGTGGTCGAGACTCTTGTGCGAATGCACCTTCTGCTCCCCGATACGGCGACGCGACGTGATCTCGACGATCCCACGGTGATCGACGAGGTGGCCCGCGCGGTGGGAACGGTCGAGGTCCTCGACCTGCTCCATGAGCTGACGATCGCGGACTCGTTGGCCACCGGACCTGCGGTCTGCTCGGAGTGGCGCTTCGGGCTGATCCACGATCTCGTCACGCGGGTGCGGGGAGCGCTCGACGGTCGCCATCTCCCTGAGCCACCCGGCCTGAGCGAGCACCAGCGAACCGCCCTCGAGCATGAGGGGGTGTGGGTGCTCATGGAGGTGGAGGAGGAGAGCGTTCGCGTGACGGTCGCTGCGCGGGACCACCTGGGACTGCTGGGCACCGTGGCCGGGGTGCTGGCGCTCAACCGGCTGCATGTGCTCGGCGCCCGTGTCACGACCGTTGAGGGCAGGGCGGTGCAGGAATGGACAGTGCGCCCCGCATTCGGCGACCCGCCATCGGCCACCCAGGTGGGCGACGACATCCGCCGTGCCATCGAGGGTACGTACGACGTCGCCGATCGCCTGGCTCGCCGCGAGGCCGACTATGCGGTGGCGCCCCCGCCCGGCGGCTTCCCCGCCCCCTCCGTCGAGGTCATCGACCAGCCGGGATCCGACACGACCGTTGTCGAGGTGCGTGCGCACGACGTCCCCGGGCTGCTCTTCCGTCTCGGGCGGGCCGTCGCCGCAGCGGATGTCGACATCGTGGGCGCCAAGGTCGACACGCTTGGGTCGGATGCCGTGGACGTGTTCTTCGTGCGCAGTCCTGACGGTGGGCCGCTGGGCCCTGATCGTCGTGCGGCGCTGCGTGTCACGGTCCTCTCCGCGCTGTCCTGACGCGCAGGTTGTCACGGTCCTCTCCGCGCTGCCCTGGCGCGCAGGTTGTCACGGTCCTCTCCGCGCTGCCCTGGCGCGCAGGTTGTCACGGTCCTCTCCGCGCTGCCCTGACGCGCAGGTAGGGTGACGGACGTGTTCGCCAGCCTCTCCGACCGCCTCGCCTCGACCTTCAAGGGACTGCGCGGCAAGGGTCGACTCAGCGAGGCGGATGTCGACGCCACCGTGCGCGAGATCCGCACGGCACTCCTTGAGGCTGACGTCGCCCTCCCCGTCGTGCGGCAGTTCACGGCGAGCGTCCGCGAGCGGGCGCTGTCCGCCGAGGTCTCGGGTGCTCTGAATCCGGCACAGCAGGTCGTCAAGATCGTGCATGAGGAGCTGGTCACTGTCCTGGGTGGCGAGACTGCCCGACTTCAGTTCGCCAAGACCGGGCCCACCGTCATCCTGCTCGCCGGACTGCAGGGTGCAGGCAAGACCACTCTGGCCGGAAAGCTCGCCCTGCACCTGAAGGAGCAGGGCCACACGCCCCTGCTCGTGGCCGCGGATCTGCAGCGCCCCAACGCAGTCGATCAGCTGACTGTGGTGGGCGAACGCGCTGGCGTTGCGGTGTTCGCGCCGGAGCCCGGCAACGGGATCGGCGATCCGGTTGCGGTCACGCGTGCTGCGCGAGAGCACGCGGTGGCAAAGGTCCACGACATCGTCATCGTCGACACCGCGGGTCGGCTGGCCGTGGATGCCGACCTCATGCAGCAGTTGCGCAATGTCCGGGATGCGGCGCAGCCCGACAACACCCTCCTTGTCGTCGACGCGATGATCGGTCAGGACGCCGTCCGCACTGCGGAGGAGTTCCAGTCGGGGGTGGGCTTCGATGCGGTGGTGCTCACCAAGCTCGATGGTGATGCGCGCGGCGGTGCGGCGCTTTCGGTTGTCACCGTGACGGGTCGCCCGATCATGTTCGCCTCAGTGGGGGAGAAGCTCACCGACTTCGAGGCCTTCCACCCCGATCGCATGGCTTCACGCATCCTTGACATGGGCGACGTCATGACGCTCATCGAGCAGGCCGAGCGTGCGTTCGACGCCGAGCAGGCCGAGCGCATGGCGCGCAAGATGTCCACGGGCGAGGACTTCACCCTCGACGACTTCCTGGAGCAGATGCAGGCGGTCAAGAAGATGGGATCGCTCGGCAAGATTCTCGGGATGCTGCCGGGCATGGGCGACATGAAGGCTCAGTTGGACCAGGTCGATGATCGCGAACTCGACCGCGTGGCAGCGATCATCCAGTCGATGACCCCGCAGGAGAGGCGCGATCCCAAGATCCTCAACGGATCGCGGCGCGCGCGCATCGCGGCAGGCTCGGGCACGACCGTCAGCGACGTCAACGGCCTGGTCGATCGCTTCGGGCAGGCCCAGAAGATGATGCGGCAGATGGGACCGGGCGGCATGCCCGGCATGGGCGGCATGCCAGGACTTCCGGGCATGGGGGGCAGCAAGAAGTCCAAGGGCCGGATGGTGAAGGCAGCCAAGCCCGCCAAGGGCAAGCGCAAGAGCGGCAATCCGGCCAAGCGAGCCCTCGGCCAGGAGGGGCTGTCGCCCGAGGCAGCAGACGGATTGGAGTTCGATCCCGCATCCCTGCCCAAGGAGCTGCGCGACCTTCTCCAGTAGCCATCGGCGTGGACTAGGGTCAGGACATGACACGGCCGTCGGCAACGACCCTCGGCGCAGGGATCACGGGACTGGCTGCCGCAGTCCTCCTATGCGTTCCCGCGCCCGCCCAGGCGCACGGCATCATCGATCTGGGCAGTGTCGACGCGGTGGCGGGACGGACGAGCACCATGACCCTCGAAGTCCAGCATGGCTGCATCACGAATGCGACCGGGACCCTCCAGGTGGAGGCCTCCGTCGGCCGGCCGTGGCGTCGGGTCGCCCCTCAGCCTGTCCGCGGCTGGACGGTCGGGGTCCAGCGGCTGCCCTCCGGGGGGCAGCAGATCACCTGGACCAAGCAAGGCGAACCGCATCCCTTCGGCACCCCGGTCTTCTTCCCCATTCGGGTCACCTGGCCGCAGAAGCCGGGGGTCTACAGCATGAAGGTGGTTCAGGCCTGCCCGGGCGACGTGACCACGTGGGGGACCCCTCCGGGACCGGCCACGGCCAATTCCCCCTCCCCGCCGATCACCCCCATTCCGCAGGTCAAAGTCCTCCCGGCGAACTGACCACTCCTGCGGGTCTGGCACACTAGGGGGGCACTTGCCGCTCGGTAGGCCCTCTACCCTCCGAATCCGGCAGTCATCAGGAGCACAGAACCGGTCATGTCCCCACGTGACGGGCGCTGAGCTCCGCCCCTCACAACAGGAGATAAGCCACCCGTGGCCGTCAAGATCAAGTTGAAGCGCGTCGGCAAGATCCACGCACCCCAGTACCGCATCGTCGTCGCCGACTCCCGCACCGCCCGCAACGGCCGTGCCATCGAGGAGGTCGGCATCTACCAGCCGCTCGACAACCCGAGCATGATCAAGGTCGAGTCCGAGCGCATCCAGTACTGGCTCGGCGTCGGCGCGCAGCCGACCGAGGCCGTCACGGCCATCCTGAAGGTCACCGGGGACTGGCAGAAGTTCAAGGGTCTGCCGGGTGCCGAGGGAACCCTCGAGGTGAAGGCCGCCAAGCCCAGCAAGGTCGTCGCCTTCGAGGCCGCGGTCAAGGCAGCAGGCGAGGAGCCCAAGCAGAAGCCGAAGCCCAAGCTGGCTGCCGAGGAACCCGCTGCCGCCCCGCCCGCTGCCGATGTGGTGAGCGAGGAGCTCGCGTCCGCCGATGAGGTTGTGGCGGAGGCCGTCGCCGAGACCGCGGCGGTGGACGAGGTCGTGGCCGACGAGGCTGCCGCCGAGGCGCTCGAGAACCTCGCTGACGAGGTCGCTGCCGAGGCTGCTGCCGAGGAGAACGCCTGATGCTCGAGGAGGCCCTCGGCCACCTCGTACGCGGCATCGTCGATCATCCCGACGACGTCGACGTGCGGATGCGCAGTGGGCGTCGGGGCAAGTCGCTCGACGTCCGGGTGCACCCGGACGACATGGGGCGTGTCATCGGACGCGGCGGGCGCACGGCTACAGCCCTGCGCACGGTGGTCACGGCACTGAACGACGATCGGGCTGTGCGCATCGACTTCCTCGACGTCGCCGAGCGCTAGTCCCCGATGCGCGTCGTCGTGGGACGCATCGGGCGTCCGCACGGGATCCGGGGCGAGGTCACCGTCGAGACGCGCACGGACGAGCCGGAAGAGCGATTTGCGCCGGGCGCGGTGCTGCTCGTGGAATCCTCCGTCCGGCATCTGGTGGTCGACGGCATGCACTGGCACTCCGGACGCCTGCTGCTGTCCTTCGAGGGCGTGCACGACCGCACCGCGGCGGAGGGGCTTCGCGGCCTGGTGCTCGAGGTCGAGCGCGCCGATGATGAGGCACCGGAGGATCCGGAGGAGTTCTACGACAGCGCCCTGATCGGCTGTGTCGTCGAGTTGGTGGATGGCACACGGATCGGAACCATCTCGGAGATCGCGCACCTGCCGGGCCAGGACCTGCTCGTGGTCGACCGGGAGCCGGGTGAACTGCTCGTGCCCTTCGTCGAGCAGTTCGTGCCGCAGGTCGACGTCAGTGGACGACGCATTGTGATCACTCCGCCGACTGGCCTGCTCGATGATGAGGGTTCCTGATGCGGATCGACGTGGTCAGCATCTTCCCTGCGTACCTCGAGGCGCTCTCCTTGTCGCTCGTGGGCAAGGCTGTGGAGGCCGGTGTCATCTCCCTCGCGGTTCACGATCTTCGTGATGCGACTAGCGACCGTCATCGCACGGTCGACGACACTCCGTACGGCGGCGGTCCGGGCATGGTGATGAGCCCCGAGCCATGGGGGGAGTCCCTCGACGCTCTTCGGGCCAGCGGCGGCGAAGCAGCTCCGGTGCTCGTGATCCCGACGCCGTCTGGTGTGCGCTTCGACCAGGCGATGGCTGACGATTGGAGCGCCGCCGACTGGCTGGTGTTCGCCTGCGGCCGGTACGAGGGCATCGACGCCAGGGTCGCCGATCACTACCGGGAGCGGTCGGACTGGGCGGGGGTGCTGGAGGTCTCGATCGGCGACTATGTGCTTGCCGGGGGTGAGGCTGCCGCCCTGGTCATGATCGAGGCGGTGGCACGGCTGCTGCCAGGCGTGCTGGGCAATGAGGTGAGCGCTCGCGAGGACTCGTTCGCCGCGGGAGAGATGTCCCGTCGGGTCGAGGGTCCGATCTACACCAAACCCCCCACGTGGCGGGGCCTTGATGTCCCGGACGTGCTCATGAGCGGGCACCACGGTCGGATCGCCCAGTGGCGGCGCGAGCAGTCTGAGGAGCGCACGCGTCGAATGCGACCAGATCTGGGCTGACCGCGGTCTGTGCCTCGGGACCACCCGGACCTGGTTTGGGTCTCGAGTGACCACCGTGGCAGACTACGCAGGCCCGATGAGCCGCTCCGGCTCCCGGCCCGCCCCGCCACAGGGGTCGCGGTCCGGAAGGGCTTCGGCTCCGGCCGAGCGCACCACCCCACCTCTGAGATGTGGGCGACCTGTGGCGCCTGCAGGAAGCGATGCTCTGATGAAGACCCTCGACGCCCTCGATGCTGACTCCCTGAAGGACGGCATCCCCGACTTCCGTCCCGGCGACACCGTCAAGGTGCACGTGAAGGTCGTCGAAGGCAACAAGACTCGCGTCCAGGTGTTTCAGGGTGTCGTGATCGCCCGCTCGGGCGCAGGCGTTGGCGAGACCTACACGGTCCGCAAGGTCTCCTATGGCGTGGGTGTCGAGCGGACCTTCCCGGTTCACACGCCCATCGTGGAGAAGATCGAGGTCGTCACGCGCGGTGACGTCCGTCGCGCGAAGCTGTACTACCTGCGTGATCTCCGCGGCAAGAAGGCCAAGATCCGCGAGCGCCGCGAGAACGTCAAGTCCGACAACTGATCCCGGGCCCCGGCCGGCCATCCGGAGGGCGAGGAGATCGACGACGTGAGCAAGGCAGCGCGGCGAGGACAGCCGTGGTGGGACATCCCGGTCACCATCGCCATTGCCGTGGGCGTGGTGCTGCTGGTCACGACCTTCATCGCGAAGCCGTTCTCGATCCCGTCGGGGTCGATGGAAGACACCCTGCAGGTGGGTGACCGCATTCTCGTGAACCGACTCGTGTATCACACGCGGTCCATCGAGCGCGGTGACGTCGTCGTCTTCGACGGATCCGACAGCTTCGTGCCTGCAGGGGATGTTCCTCAGCGCAACCCGATCGCAGGCGCAGTGGCGTGGGTAGGGCAGTCGCTGGGGATCATGGCTCCGGACTCGACGGACTTCGTCAAGCGCGTTATCGGAGTGGGCGGTGATCGCGTCGTGTGCTGCGACGCCGATGGATGGATCACCGTCAACGGCGTGCCCCTTGAGGAGTCGGCTTACCTGTTCATCGGTGATGAGCCGAGTAGCCAGGCGTTCGACGTCGTCGTGCCGGAGGGCATGCTGTGGGTCATGGGCGACCATCGGTCGAATTCCGCAGACTCCCGCGCGCACATGGGTGATCCCGGGGGCGGCTTCGTTCCGGAGTCCAAGGTGGTGGGGCGGGCGATGGTCGTGCTGTGGCCGGTTTCCCGCATCGGTGCGGTTGAGATTCCCGAGGCCTTCGCATCTCTTCCTGAGGCGAGCGGGTCGCAGCCTTGATGGTCGAGTCCGCAGGTGACCCCCAGGAGTCCGGGCTCGCGCGCGAGGCCGGCCGCGGTCGGCATGCTCGGGGAGGCGCGCCGAGGGAGTCAACCGGCTTCGTGCGGTGGCTGGGAGAGACCGCGATCATCGTCGTCTCGGCCCTGGTCCTGTCGGCCTTGGTCCGCGCATTCCTGATGCAGGCCTTCTACGTGCCCAGTGCCTCAATGGAGGACACCCTTGCCGTCAGTGACCGGATCATCGCCTCGAAGATCACCACGACGATGGGTGGGGTCAGTCGCGGTGAGGTGGTGGTCTTCAAGGACCCGGGGGACTGGCTCCCGGATCCTCCCCCGCCGGCTGAGGGGTGGCGCGGCATGCTCCAATCCGGCCTTACATTCATCGGGCTCTTGCCCAGTGACACCGGTAACGATCTCGTGAAGCGCGTCATTGCCGTCGCGGGAGATCGGATTGCCTGCTGCGACGCTCAGGGTCGCATTCTTCTCAATGGCACTCCGCTTGACGAGGACTACATCATCGGCCCCACCGACCAGGTGCTGTTCGACGTCACCGTGCCTGTCGATGGCGTCTTCGTGATGGGTGACAACCGCGGCAACTCGCGTGACTCCCGATTCCACCTCGAGGTCGCCAGTGGGGCGGTGCCGGTCGATGATGTCGTCGGACGTGTGGTGCTCGTGCTGTGGCCGCTGAGCCGAATTGCGACCGTGCCGATCCCGGGCGTCTTCGGGGAGCCGGGAGTCGCTCCCCCCGCGATCTCGTAGGCCATGCCCACGTCGCCGTCCCTGCGAGTCGAGCGTGCGCTGCTGCGGGCGGGGGCCACGCTGGTGTGCGGCATGGACGAGGTGGGGCGCGGCGCGCTGAGTGGGCCGGTGACCGTGGGGGTCGTGGTCGTCGACGACCGAAGCCGAAGCCTCGCCGGCGTTCGAGACAGCAAGCTGCTGACGCCCCACGTTCGCGAGGAACTCGTGCCCGTCATCCGCCGCTGGGCGGTCGACTGGGCCGTCGGTCATGCCACCGCTGCGGAGATCGACCGGTCCGGCATTGTCGCCGGTCTGCGCCTCGCGGGCCTGCGTGCGCTCAGTTCGCTGCGGGCAGCCCCTGATGCGATCGTGCTCGACGGGAGCCACGACTGGCTCAGCGCGCCGGTCCAGGGGAGTCTTTTCGACGAGCAGGACCGGGAGGCGATGTCGACGGACCTCCCCGCCTCCGTCCCCCCCGACGTCGCGATCCACATGCGCGTGAAGGCGGATCTGACGTGCACCTCGGTTGCCGCCGCCAGCATCCTGGCGAAGGTCGAGCGGGACGCGCACATGCGTGATCTGCATCGTCGTTATCCGGACTACGGCTGGGCCGAGAACAAGGGCTATGCCTCACCCGATCATCGTGACGCCCTCGAGCAACTCGGACCCTCGGTCGAGCATCGTCGCAGCTGGCGACTGCCCGGAGTGCGCGAGCACTGACGCGCGGTCCGCGTGGATCGGTCCCGTCTTCCGGCGGAGCCCCATCCACAGCCGGGCGCCGCATCCGCAGTCGTCCACAGCAGCGCTCTGGGTGATGCCTCAGGACGGTGCTCGTCAGCACAGTGGCTGGCGGAGGTGATCGCGATGAACGCGAGGGGAGCACTCGGCCGCTATGGGGAGGACGTCGCCGCCGCGCTGCTGCAGAGCATGGGAATGACGATCCTGTGTCGAAACTGGCGGTGCGTCGCAGGGGAGCTCGACATCGTCGCCCGGGACGGCGATGCGCTGGTCGTGTGCGAGGTGAAGACGCGCCGGAGCATGTCCCATGGCTCACCAGCGGAGGCAGTCGGCCCGCGCAAGATGCAGCGCCTTCGGGCACTGGCCCTGCACTGGCTGGACGAGGCCGAGATCTACATCCCGACGGTGCGCTTCGACGTCGTCGGTGTGATCCTCCCGCGCAGGGGCGCCCCGATCGTGTCCTACTTGCGCGGGGTGGAGTGACATGACGCTGGCGACGGCCCACGGTGTTGTGCTCGATGGAGTGCGCGGAGTGGTGGTGCGCGTAGAGGTGGCCGTATCGGACGGCCTGCCCTCCGTGGGGGTCGTGGGGTTGCCGGATGCCTCCGTGACCGAGGCGCGCTGGCGCGCCCGTTGCGCGGTGGAGGCGAGCGGTCGGTCGTGGCCCAATCGACGGGTCACGGTGAGCCTGTCTCCGGCCGAGGTGCGCAAGCACGGTGCTGGACTTGATCTGCCGATCGCCGTGGGCATCCTCGTCGCGGCCAGTGCTCTGCCCGCCGGCTCGCTGGAGAGCACCATCTTCGTCGGAGAGCTCGGACTCGATGGTCGCCTGCGGCCATCGCGCGGCCTGCTCGCGGCCATCCTCGCTGCTCGCCGTGCCGGCTTCACCCGAGTCGTCGTCCCCGACGAGGGGGCGTGCGAAGCGGACGTCGTGCCGGGCATCACGGTGGTGCGCGCGGTCGATCTGTCTCAGGTGTGCCGCATTCTCGAGGGTGTCGACCCGGGGTGCGGTGCCGTGCGATCCGAGGTCCGCACGGACGGACGAGGTTCGGGTGAGCGCGATGGCGGCGAGGGCGGGCACGCGCACGCGGTGAGCGAGATCGGGGATCTCAGCGACGTTCGAGGCCATGCCCTGCCGCGCTGGGCACTGGAGGTGGCAGCGGCAGGCGGGCACCACCTGGCGATGGTCGGGCCTCCGGGCATCGGCAAGACGCTCTTGGCCAGCCGATTGCCCGGCCTGCTCCCCGACCTGAGCGATGACTCGGCGCTCGATGTCGCGGCCATTCACTCGGTGGCTGGACGCAGGCGGCCGCCGGATGCGTTCACGGAGCCGCCCCTCTCGGCGCCGCACCACTCCGCGTCCGCGCCGGCGATCCTCGGCTCGGTGAGCGGTGGACGCGCGGTGCCTGGCGCAGTGACCCTCGCCCACAGAGGAGTGCTGTTCCTCGACGAGGCACCGGAGTTCTGCCGGCCCGCCCTCGAAGGACTCCGCCAGCCCCTGGAATCGGGGTTGCTCACGCTGCACCGCACGGGCTGGAACGGGACACTGCCAGCGCGGTTCCAGCTGGTGATCGCGGCGAATCCGTGCCCCTGTGGTCAGCGCACCGGTTCGGGAACCGGCTGTTCCTGTGCACCGGCTGCGGTTCGGCGGTACGCATCTCGATTGTCCGGCCCCCTGCTCGACCGCGTGGACATCCGCTTGGCCGTGGACCGTCCCCACCCCGCGGAACTGGAGTCCACCGACCTGCCGGAGTCCAGCGCGGTGGTTCAGGATCGGGTCCGATCGGCGCGGGCTCGGATGGCCCACCGTTACGAGGGCCTGCCCTGGCAGCTCACGTCAGAGGTGCCGACCGGTGACCTCCGCCGACGCTGGCCACCCGGTCCGGATGGGGCCGAGGTGCTCCGCGACTTCGAGCGCCGGTCGCCCAACCTGCGCGGCGTGGACCGCGTACTCCGCATGGCCTGGACCCTGGCCGACCTTCGGGCGGCCCCGGCACCCGGTCGTGATGACGTCGCCGGCGCCCTGGCCCTTCGCGGGGCTCACCTGGGGTGGTCGTGATGCCATCCCTCTCGCGCGGTTCGATCGACTCGGCGGATGCCTGGATCACCTTGGCCCATGCTGTGGAGCCGGATGACGCGGCTGTCGGGACTCTGCTGGCCCGGCTGGGTCCCCAGGAGGTGGTGGAGCGCATTGACTCCGGTCGCACCGGGCTCCGGCACGGTGAGGGTCTTGCGGCCCGACTGTCCGGGTTCTCCGTCGACCGGGCTCGCGACCGGGCCAGGGAGATCGGCGGACGCATCCTCACCCGCGACGATCCGGAGTGGCCGTGCACCCTTCACGACCTCCGCGAGCGCGGGCCGATGGCGCTGTGGGCGGTGGGGACTGCGGATCTGCGCCTGCTGGGACTGCGCTCGGTGTCTGTCGTGGGCGCGCGAGCGTGCACGCTGTACGGGGAGGCGATCGCCCGCGGCTGGTCGATGGACCTCGCGTCAGCCGGCTGGGCGGTGGTCTCGGGAGCCGCCTTCGGCATCGATGCGGCGGCCCACCGTGGGGCGTTGACCGCGGGGGGCCTCACGGTGGCCGTGGTGGCGGGCGGGGTCGATGTTCCCTACCCCCGTGCCCACGCGGCCCTGCTGGCCGGGATTGCCGATCAGGGTGCCGTCGTGAGTGAGGTGCCCCCGGGTGAACCGGTTCGACGGCAGCGCTTCCTGTCGCGAAACCGCCTGATCGCCGCCATCGGCCGGGCGACTGTCGTGGTCGAGGCCGCCGAACGCTCAGGCACGACGGCGACCGCCCGCGCCGCCGCGGCGATGCTTCGCCCCGTCCTGGCCGTGCCCGGACCGATCACGTCACCCATGTCGGCGGGCTGTCACCGAATGGTCCAGGACGGTACGGCCATCCTCGCGACGGATGCGGCAGATGTGCTGGCGGCCGTTGATCTCTCGGCTGCAGCCCACCTCATGGCGGCGCCCGACGCGGGTGAGTCATCAACCTCGCCACGCGATCGGCTCGCGGATCGTGAGGCGCGACTCCTGGACGCCATGCCCGGCCGCGGATGGGTCGACCTCGCCGGGCTCGTCCGCTCAAGCGGCCTGGCCGCCCGGGATGTCCTCACCGGTACCTCGCTCCTCGCCGCTGGGGGATGGGTCACCGAGGGTGAACGCGGATGGACTCGCACCCGCGTGCCTCCCGCCCCCTGACCAGAGCGCTTGTCACGATGAGGGGGTGCCCACCGCCGCTTCCCCCTTCGTGCCGTGGGACGACGCCGTGGCCGGCTTCATCCGCCACCTGTCGGACGAACGCCGGTTCAGTACCCACACGGTGCGCGCTTACGCCGGGGACCTTCGCTCGCTCGCGACGTTCGGGGTGAAGTCCGGCATCGTGGACGTGCGAAGCCTGACGCTTCCCCACCTGCGTACCTGGCTCGCAGCCCAGAGTGCTGCCGGACTGTCGCGGGCCACGCTGGCCCGGCGCTCGGCGGCTGCGCGCTCGTTCACGTCGTGGTGCCTGCGACGGGGGCTCATCGACGTGGATCCAGGCGAGCGCCTGGCCAGCCCCCAGGTGGCTCGGGTGCTGCCGACCGTCCTGGGCGTCGACGAGGCGGTCGCCCTGATGGAGCACGCGGCCGTCGCCGCGGACGACGGATCGGTCCTCGGCTGCCGGGATCGCGCCATCCTGGAACTGCTCTACGGCACGGGCATCCGGGTGGCCGAACTGTGCGGCCTCGACCTCGACGGCGTCGACCGGCTCGAGCGGACGATCCGGGTTCGGGGCAAGGGCGACCGTGAGCGAACGGTGCCGTACGGAGGCCCCGCTGCGAAGGCGCTGGACGACTGGTGGGACAGACGCCTCGAGGTCGCCAACCAGGTTTCTGGTCGCGCGCTGTTCCTCGGTGCGCGCGGCAGGCGCATCGACCCGCGCACGGTGCGCGGTGCGGTGCATCGACTGAGCAGGCAGGCGGGGGTTCCGGAGGTTGCCCCGCATGCCCTGCGGCACAGCGCGGCCACCCATGTGCTCGAGGGCGGGGCCGACCTCCGCAGCGTCCAGGAGCTCCTCGGACATGCGACTCTGGCGACCACCCAGCGCTACACGCATGTCTCGGTCGAGCGGTTGCGGGCCACCTATGCGCAGGCCCATCCGCGCGCTCTCACGGAGTCCGAGGAATCCCGGTGATCGGCTTGAGCACCGATGGCCGACGGAACAGGGCGAGCGGATCCAGGTAGGTCTCGCCCCGGAGCAGGCCGACGTGCAGGCAGCCGGCGAGGCCGCCGCAGTGGCCTCCCGTCGGTGCGACCGTGCCGATGGTGTCGCCGGCCGCCACCGGAGAGCCCGCCCGTCGGAGGGCATGCACCGGCTCGTAGGTGACGCGGCGTCCGTCCGCCAGCCGGACCGTCACCACGGGCTTTCCGGCGATGACGCCGGCGAAGTCGATGATTCCGTCGGTGGCCGAGCGGACCGGCTGGTCGGTCCGAGCGCCGAAGTCGATCCCTCGATGACCGGGACCCCAGCGGGACGTCGGGGGATCGAAGGAGGCCACCACGGCCACCGGCTCCACGGGCCATACGGGGCCAGGCACGGGGAGGCCCAGCGAGAAGGCGAAGACCATGACCGGGATGACCGGGATGACGGGGATGACGGGCACGGCGACCATGCCGTCACCCTCATGCGCGGGTACCCGGTGCGGCCACGACGTCCGCCGGTCGGTGGATGCCGGACCACGGGCGGCAGCCCTGTGGAGGAGCACTCCCACACAGGCCGTAGGATGCAGGCACCTGCTCGGGTTCTCCCGCACAGGAATTCGCACGGCCCGCGCCCGCAAGGGACGGCGGATGGTCGGTCCCACCCCGGTGGGCTCCATCCCCGGGGTCGTCAGGGGCCCGACCACCCGGTCGCGGCCGACAACCGAACAGGTCGCCCACGGGTGGCCGACACCACAGGTCGCCTACGGGCGGCCGGCAGGAGCGCGCACCATGGCAGTTGTGACCATGCGCCAGTTGCTGGAGAGCGGGGTCCACTTCGGGCATCAGACCCGTCGGTGGAATCCCAAGATGAAGCGATTCATCTTCACCGAGCGCAACGGCATCTACATCATCGATCTCCAGCAGTCGCTGTCGTTCATCGACCGCGCCTACGAGTTCG
>Ga0315904_10003361_pt1 | contig 23583 bp, 14 predicted proteins | sample LakEriMetagenome_6_FD_203529 | JGI IMG/M metagenome (GOLD analysis project Ga0315904, IMG submission 203529) | Freshwater fungal communities from buoy surface, Lake Erie, Ohio, United States - Buoy 12 MA120 | ecosystem: Environmental > Aquatic > Freshwater > Lake | place: USA: Lake Erie, Ohio... | reverse complement strand
CGCCCTGGCGAGGAGAATCTCGCCTCACAGGTGAAGACGGTGAAGCCCGATGGGACGGTGCTCGTGGACGGCGTGCCGCAGTCGAAGGACCACGACCTACGGCCGGTGGGCACGATCCGCCGGCTGCCCGAGCGGTTTGGCAACGCGCGGACCACCGGCCCGCTCGGGCCGCTCGCCTACCTCTCGGCACTCGAAGACTCGATGATCGTCACCTGGGCGGGCAAGAAACATGCCGACGCCGACGGATCGCACACCACCTATTCGCCCGTCGAGAAGCGGGGCACCGACCTGCTGAAGCCTGGTGGATACTTCAAGGGGCTCACGACCGGCAAACTCGCCGACCGACTCGACTTTGCGAGCCTGATGCTCGCCCTGTTCTGCGGCACCGCGTCGCTGCCGCACATCCTGATTCGCTACTACACCGTCAAGGACGCCGCCGCGGCCAGGAAGAGCACGGTCGTGGGCATCGCCGCGATCGGCGTGTTCTATGTGCTCACGCTGTTCCTCGGTCTCGGCGCGATGACTTCGGGCGCCCTCGACCCCACCGACACCAACATGGCGGCGCCGCTCCTCGCGAAGAGCTTCAGCGACACGCTGTTCGCCGTGATCTCGGCGATCGCGTTCACGACCGTTCTCGGTACCGTCAGCGGCCTGATCATGGCCGGCAGCGGAGCGGTGGCCCACGACCTCGTGGAGAACGTCTTTGGCGTGCAGATGAACGACCACGAGAAGATCCGCGTCGGCAAACTGGCGGCCGTCGGCCTCGGGATCGTGGCGATGGTCCTGGGGATCCTGTTTCGCAACTTCAACGTGAGCTTTCTTGTCGGCTGGGCGTTCAACATCGCAGCCAGCGCCAACCTGCCGGCCCTCGTCATGCTGCTGTTCTGGCCGCGGACGACGCGACAGGGAATCATCGCGGCCGTCACGGTGGGTATGCTGTCCTCGCTGGCCTGGATCCTCCTGTCGGCCGACACCTTCGAGAAGGTCTACGGATTGTCGCGGGACATGGCCCTCACCCCGTTCAGCCAGCCAGGTCTGGTGACGATCCCGCTGGGCTTCCTCGTCCTCGTCGTGGTCTCGCTGCTCACCCCGCCGCCTGCTGCGTCCTCACCCTCCCGACGGTAGCCGCCGATGCCCCGCAAGAAGCCCGCCCCGCCGCGCCGCGATGTGATCGCCTGCACCACCGCCCACCTGCCGGCGATCCAGGCGATCTACAACGACGCCATCCTCAACTCGACCTCGCTCTACGAATACGCCCCGCGGACCGACGAGGTGATGCGCGAGTGGTTTGCGGACCGGGAACGGTTGGGCATACCGGTGCTGGGCATCGAATGGGAGCCGGGCGTTCTCGCTGGCTTCGCCACCTGGGGCCCGTTCCGGCCGCGGGCGGCCTACAAGTATTCGATCGAGCATTCGGTCTACGTGGACGAGCGCTATCGTGGCGAGGGTGTCGGGCGGCAGCTTCTCCAGGCGCTGATCGTCGCGGCGAAGAAGCGAGACATCCACATGATCATCGCCGGCATCGACGCCACGAACGTGGCGAGCGTGGCCCTGCATAGTTCGCTCGGCTTCCGCTGCTGCGGCACGGTTCGCGAGGCGGGCTTCAAGTTCGGCCGCTGGCTCGACCTTGAGTTCTGGCAGTTGCTCCTACCGACGCCGGCGAATCCCACGGACGGGTGACACCGTTTCGGGTGAGCTGCCGGAGGTGGCAGAGAGGCGCGCCGAATCGCCCCGTCCCGCAGCCGGGTTTGGCCGTTTGGGATCGACTGCACTGCATGCTGGCGTTCGCAGAAAACGGAAGTCGATCCTGTTGCGCAGGACGGTATCACGCGCGCGTCGGCCGCGGTATTCTCTCCGCATGCTCACCCTCCCACGATTCACGTTTGGCGTCGGCGACCGGTTCGCTCACCAGGCCGAGGCCCAGCTTGCTGCCTTCGAACGGCTCGCTGCCGACGGCGTCGTGGTTTCGCCGGTCTGGAACAAGTCGAACCGCGAACACACCTTCATCGGCAGCGAGCCGGCGAGCGTTCGGGCAGCGGCGATCGCCGCCGTCGCGGGTCGGAAGTGGCCCCATCCGTGGTTCGTCGACGCCGACCACATCCGCCTCGAGACGGTCGATCGGTTCCTCGACTCGAGCGACTTCTTCACGATCGACGTGGCCGACTCGATCGGCAAGCCGGCGGCCGAGGCCGACGTGGCCGCGTTTCTCGCCAAGCATCCGGAGCTCACTGCCCCGCTCACGATCCCGGGCATCGCCGCCCCGGTGCCGCTCTCGGCGGAGACGTCCGGCACCGTGGCCCGCTGCTACCTGCTGGCCTGCCGGGAGGCCGGTGAGATCTTCCGCCACATCCGCGCGAAGCGTGGCGATGGCGTGGCCATCGAGGTGAGCATGGATGAGACCGACGCGGCACAGACGCCGCGGGAACTCCTCGTGATCCTCGCGCTCCTGGCTGACGAGGGCGTGCCACTGCAGACGATCGCGCCCAAGTTCACCGGCCGGTTCAACAAGGGCGTGGACTACGTCGGCGATCTCGCGGGTTTCGAGAAGGAGTTTTCCGACGACGTGGCGGTGCTGGCCTACGCGGCCAACCGCTATGGACTGCCGAAAAACCTCAAGCTTTCCGTGCACAGCGGCAGCGACAAGTTCTCGCTCTACCCGATCATCCGCCGGATCGTGGAGCGGACTGGTGCGGGTCTGCATCTCAAGACGGCCGGCACGACGTGGCTCGAGGAGATGATCGGCCTCGCCGAGGCGGGGGGCGATGGCCTCGCGCTCGCCAAGGAAATCTATGCCTACGCCTACGGCCACGTCGATGAGTTCTGTGCCCCGTACGCCACGGTGATCGATATCGACAGGGCGAAGCTGCCGCCGCCGGCCGAGGTGGCTTCGTGGAGCGGCCCGCAGCTGGCTGCCGCGCTCCGCCACGTGCCGGCGAATCCGGCGTTCAATCCGCACATGCGGCAACTCGTCCACGTGTCGTTCAAGGTGGCGGCCAAGCAGGGGAAGCGATACACCGACCTGCTGGTGGCCAACCGCGACGTGGTGGCGAAGCAGGTGACCGAAAACATCTACGATCGCCATTTGAAGCCGCTGTTTGTGGCGGCAGGGAAGTCGGCGTGAAGTCGGCGATCACGGTCTGCCTGGTGCCGGAGGCGCGACGCGGGCCGTTTGTGTTGCACGATGGCCTCGAGGCGGGATGCCGGGTTGCCGCCGAATGTGGCTTTGCCGGAATCGAGATTTTTCCAGCTGGGCCGGACGAGGTGGCGCCGGCGACGGTGCGGCGGCTGCTCGCGACTCATGGCCTCGCACTGGCCGCCATCGGCACGGGTGCCGGCTGGGTGAAGCACGGCCTTTGTCTCTGCCATGCCGACGACGACGTGCGGCGCCGGGCACGGGCATTCATCGCCTCGATCATCGATGCGGCGGGTGAGCTTGGGGCGCCGGCGATCATCGGGTCGATGCAGGGCCGGACGAGTGGCGACGTCTCCAGGGAGGCAGCCCTTGTGATGCTGGCCGACGCCCTCGATGAACTCGGAGCCCACGCCGCTCGCCATGGCCAGCCGCTCCTCTACGAGCCGCTCAACCGCTACGAGACCGATCTGTTCAACCGTCAGGTGGACGCGGTCTCGTTCCTCGAGGCTCATGATCTCGACATGGTAAAAAACCTCTGCGACCTGTTTCACATGAACATCGAAGAGGAGGACGTCGCCGGGGCGCTCTCGGCCTGCGGGCCACGGGTGGGCCACGTTCACTGGGCCGACTCCAACCGCCGCGCGATGGGGTTTGGGCACACCGACCCCGGGCCCATCGTGGCGGCCCTACGGGCAATCCGGTATCAAGGCTGGCTGTCGGCCGAGGTTTTTCCATGGCCATCGCCGGCTGAGGCCGCGGCCCGCACGATCGCGAGCCTCAGGCGGCATCTTACGGCCTGACACAGAGGAGATTCGTCGATGCTCAACGGCCCCTTGCTCCACCCCGACATCCTTCGCGTGCTTGCCCGGTCGGGCCACCACTCGAAGGTGCTGATCGCCGACGGCAACTACCCCGCTGTCAACAAGCGGGGCCCGCGGGCGGAGCTTGTGTCGCTCCAGCTCGTGCCCGGTGTGCCGACGGTGGCGCAGGTCTTCGCCGCCGTGCTCGCCGCCGTGCAGGTCGACGAAGTGTTCACGATGGGCGTCGATCGGGCCGACTCGTACGCGGCCGCGACGCCTGGCGACCCGCCGGTGTGGACCGAATACCGCCGGATCCTCGCCGCGGCCACGTCGCCCTGCGAGCTCGCCCCGATCGTGAAGTGGGATTTCTACGCGGCCGTCGCCTCGGACGACCACGTGCTCACCATCCAGACGGCCGACACCCAGCCGTGGGCCAATCTGCTGCTCTCCGTCGGCTGCCGCACGTTTTGAATCGCGCAACGTCACCATGATCACCACCAGATCCCTCGGCCACACCGGCCTCCAGGTGCCGATTCTCTCCTTTGGGGCGAGTTCGCTCGGCCAGGAGTTTCGTTCGGTCACGCTCGACGAGGCACTCGGCAGTGTGAAGGCCGCGCTCGACTCTGGCCTGAACCTGATCGACACGAGTCCCTTTTATGGCCGCGGCATGAGCGAGGTGCTGCTGGGCGTGGCTCTCACGTCGATTCCGCGAGACGACTACCTCCTCTGCACGAAGCTCGGCCGGTATTCGCTCGAGCATTTTGATTTTTCGGCGAAGCGGGTGGCCGAGAGCGTGGATGTGTCACTTCATCGGCTTGGCACCGACCACCTCGACATCATTCTCTGCCACGACATCGAGTTCGTGCCGATGCAGCAAATCGTGGATGAGACGCTGCCTGCGCTGCGGAAGGCCCGCGAGCAGGGCAAGGTCAGGTTCATCGGCTTCAGTGGATACCCGCAGAAGATCTTTCGGTTCATCTGCGATCAGGCCGACGTGGACTGCGTGCTCAACTACAACCAGTACACGCTCCAGAACACGCGGTTTGCCGACGAGACGGTTCCCTGGCTGAAGGCAAGGGGCATTGGCGTGATGAACGCCGGTCCTTTCAGCGCCCGCCTGCTCACCGACGCCCCGCTGCCCCACTGGCTCAAGGAGCCTGAGGCGGTGAAGGCCGCGGCCCGCACGGCGGCCGACCTCTGCCGTGCCCGTGGGTCATCGATCGCGAAAATCGCCCTGCAGTTCTCGATCGCCAACGCCGACATCGCCACCACCGTGGCGGGCAGCGCCAATCCGGCGAACATCCGCGAGTGGGCCCGGTGGGCGGCGGAGCCGCTCGATGAGGAGCTCGTCCGCGACGTGCAGGCGATCTTTGCGGCCGTGAAGAACGTGGGCCACCCCGAAGGCCTGGCGGAGAACAACTGAACGCGATGCGCATCGACGCTCATCAGCATTTCTGGGACTATTCGGCCGCCGAGTATCCGTGGATTGGCCAGGGCCTCGAGCGGCTGGCGCGAGACTATCTGCCGCTCGACCTAACGCCGCTCCTGGCCGCCGAGGGTCTTGATGGCTCCGTGGCGGTGCAGGCCCGGCAGAGCGTCGAGGAAAGCCGCTGGCTGCTGGATCTGGCTGCGGCGCACCCGCTGGTGAAGGGCGTGGTCGGCTGGGTCGATCTTCGAAGCGACCGCGTCGGTGATGATCTTGGCGTGTTGGCGGCGAATCCGACGTTCGTCGGTGTGCGGCATGTCGTCCAGGACGAGCCCGATCCGCGGTTTGTTCTGGACGAGAGCTTCGTGCGTGGCCTACGGCAGCTTCACCGGCACGGCCTGACCTACGACCTGCTGCTGTACCCACACCAGCTGCCCGCTGCGATCGAACTTGTGGGTCTGCTGCCGGAGCAGCCGTTTGTGGTGGATCATTTGGCGAAGCCACGGATCGCCTTCGGCGAGATCGAAGCCTGGGAGCGTGAGATCCGGGCGATCGCCCGCCATGAAAATGTCTGCTGCAAGGTGTCGGGGATGGTGACGGAGGCGGCGCGACAGGGCTGGACGCCCGACGACTTCACGCCCTACCTCGACGTGGTGCTCGACGCCTTCGGACCGGAGAGGCTGATGTTCGGCAGCGACTGGCCCGTGTGCCTGCTCGCCGGGGAGTACGCCGACGTGGCCGCGATCGCGCGAGACTATTTTTCGAGGCTGACGGCCGCGGAACAGCAGATGATCTGGGGCGATACGGCGGCGAGGTTTTACGGACTTCGGTGACACGTTGCCGCCGCCATGGCGGCGAAGGAGATTTCATGCAGGCCCTGCTGCTCGAACGCCCGCAGGCGTTTCGGTTTATCGACATCGCCGAGCCACCGCCTCCCGGCGCGGGTGAGGCGGTGGTCCGCGTCCACGCTGTCGGCATCTGCGGCACTGACTACGGCGGCTATCTCGGCAAGATGCCGTTCTTCAGCTATCCGCGGATCCCGGGGCACGAGCTCGGTGTCGAGGTGGTGGCGGTCGGTGCGGGCGTGACGAACGTGAGGTCCGGCGACTGGTGCTGTGTCGAGCCCTACATCAACTGCCAGGCGTGCCACTCCTGCGTGCGGGGGCTGACCAACTGCTGCGAGCGCCATCAGACGCTCGGCGTGCACTGCGACGGTGGACTGCGGCCGCTGTTCACCGTGCCGGCTCGCAAGCTCCACCCGTCGCCGCGGCTCACGCCCGAGCAGCATGCGCTGGTGGAGACGCTGGCGATCGGCTGCCACGCGATCGATCGTGCGGCCCCGAAGCCCGGCGAGACCGTCCTCATCATCGGCGCCGGGCCGATCGGGCTCTCGGCGCTCGAGTTCGCCAAAGTGGCCGGGGCCCGGGTGATCGTGATGGACATGGCGCAGTCGCGGCTCGACTTTGTCTGCACGGCGATGGGTGTGGCCGATACGGTGCTTGCCACGGGCACGCCCGCCGATGTCGACACCGTGAATCGGCTCATGGACGGCCGCATGTGCGAGGTCGTGGTGGATGCCACCGGCAGCGCGGCGAGCATGGGGGCGGCACTGGCCCTGTGCAGCTTCGGCGGCCGGCTCGTCTACGTAGGAATCACCCAAGGGGAGGTGACGTTCCCCCACGCACCCGTGATGCATCGCCGGGAACTGACGCTTCTTGCGAGTCGCAATGCCTTGTCGCCGGATTTTTCGCGGATCATCGGGCTGATCGAGGATGGTACGATCGACACCCGTCCCTGGATCACCCACCGTCTTTCATTCGCGGAGCTGCCCGCGGCCTTCCCCGGTCTGCTCTCGCCCGCCAGCGGTGTGATCAAGGCGGTGGTCGAAATGCCCTCCTGAGGTCGTCTTCATGGCGCGTTCCACTGCGGAGCAGAAGCCCTCCACGCCGCGGACTGCAACGTTCGCCGCCGCCCTCCTGGCTGTGCTCGCTGCCGTCGCCATCTGGTGGTTCTGGCCAAAGAGCACCCAGGTGCCTGAGACGGTGGCCCTCGCCAAGAGCCTGCTCGACCACGGCGGCAAGCCCGACAAGCAGGCGATCCGCCAGGTGGTCACGAGCGTCGATCGGATGCCCCGCGACGATCTCTTCACGCTCTGGCAGGCGGTGGGCGAGGAATGGCGGCGACGGCGGCAGGAGGCGATCGACCGTTACTTTACGGCGTCGGCTGCCGAGAAGCCGCAGCTACTCGACCAGGAGATTGAGCGACTCAAGGCGCTCCGCGAGCTCATGATCGCCCTCAACCCGCAGGCCGACCCGGACGACCCGCCACGGATGCCCCGGGACGGCGGCCGTGGCCGCCGTGGACGAGGCAACGATCCGAAGGCCAAGCCTGTGGACGAGGCCGCCGCCAAGGCGGCAGCCGATCGCCGGGCTGTCGTCGAACGGTACGAGGAGGCCCTTGCCATCCACGCCAAGTCGCGCCGGATCGCCCTCCCGACGTTTCGCTGACGCAGGCCCTCCGGAGCACAGGTTTTCAACCTTTGCCGTTGCTTCCGGAGCACAGGTTTTCAACCTGTGGCGTTCGTTCAAGTGGCTTCACGGCCGTGAATCGTCCGTATCACTCGGGGCCACTTACGGCGTCTCCACGGTGACGGCCATCACGATCGGGGCGGTGTTGTCGCCCCCCTTCACGAGTTCGATCGTGGTGATCGGCTTCGCCTGCTTCGGCGTCACCACCACGTGGCGGAGTTGGCGGCCGCCGAGGTCGAAGGCGAACGTGCTGCCCGGCACGTCGTTGCGGGCGATGTAGTCAGAGATCTGTTCGCCGTTGACGAGGGTATGCACCTCCTGGCTTTCGTCGTCGTACGTCAGCCGCACGAGCATCGACTCGCTTCCCTTTGCCGAATGAGGCCAGCCCCAGCCCGAGATACCGCCCAGCAGGTGGATCGCCTTGGCCGGCATGCCGAGCGGCAAGGAGACCTTTTTTGGCATCTTCGGGGGCAGGTAGCCCTCGGGCCCGTTGAGCATCACCACGTTGGGCACGGTGTCGCCCCGCGGGTCGATCAGGATGAATGGCACGCCGTCGGCCTGCTTCGGACCCCAGTCCGAAAACACGAGCCGCTCCTTCTCACTCTTCGACTCGTAGAACATGCCCTTCGTGCTTGACGCCGTGGCTACCTTGTCGAGCGGGAGTGGAACGTACTTCCCCCGGGCGGTGAGGAAGGCGAGCAGATCGGCCAGTCCATGGGGCTGGATCTGCTTCTCAAATCCGACCGGCATCAGCGAGTTGGTCGAGGGTACAAACTCATCGATCTCGTCCCGCTGGACCACGTGCCGCTTGCCCTCGGCATCGACCAGTTCGATCGACGTCTTGCTCTCACCGGCGAGGAGACCATTGACGACACGGCCGTCGTCGGTGGCCACCGTGTAGGCCCGGTAGTTGCCCTCGACGGAGCGATTCGGGTCGAGGACGTGGATCAGTAATTCCTTGGCGGGATGCACCGACATGCCGGTCAACTCCGGACCGACCTTGCCGCCTTCGCCGGAGTGCGTGTGGCACGTGCCGCAGTGTTCCTTGAACACCGCCCTGCCGCGAACAGTGTCGCCGCCGGCGAGGACGACCGGCAGCACCTCGTCGATCACCTTCTGGCGGTCGGCATTCGGCAGACCGCCCCCAGAGGCGATCAGCTTCTTGGCCCGCTCGCGAAGCTTTTTGTCGGGCAGCTCGGCGAGCCGGTTCCGCTCCACGAGGGCTAAGTCGGTGAGCCGGATCTTCCCCTGCTCGAGCCGCTCGACGAGCACGGGAGTCCAAGCCTTGTTGTTGACGGCCGTGCGGAAGGCCGCTTCGCGGACAGCCGGCGGAAGCGTGCCTGCCTTGTCGAGAATCGCATCGGCTGTGCCCTTGGCGTTCGACTCGGCGACCGCGGCCAGCAGGCCGGCGGCGACCTCGGGCGACGTGCGAGCGTTGATCCGGCCGAGCAGCGTGGTCACGATGCCAAGGTCGGCAGGCCGCAGGAGCACCAGCCGTCTCGCCGCCTCCGAGCGGTCGCGATCCGCCGCGTCGGCCTTGTCGATCGTGGCCAGGAGCGAGGTCGTCACGCCCACGATCTGAGAGTCGAGGGCGTCGCTCCCGGCCCGCTGCACGAGCGTGATCAGCTGGCCTTGGGCGGCCGGCGGCAGCGAGTCGACGAGCTTCGCGAGCGCCTCGCGGCCGGTGGCACCGAACTCGATCGTCCGGCCGTTCAGCCAGCCGCGGGCCAGACCGGTGAGGGCGGCGGAGGCGGTCTCGACCTTCGCCGTCGCGAGTCGTGTCACGAGCGAACTCACGGCTGCATCGTCGCCACCGCGGGCGACGTGCTCGGCGACCCTCTCCACGAGCGTGAGCCGAGCCGGGGAGACGTCGTCGGCGAGCCGTGGTTGTTCGACCGCTGCCTGCATCATTCCTGAGATCAGGGCAGGCAGAACGCCGACCGCGTGAATGGCGGCAGCACTCGTGGCGGCATCGGCAAGCGCCGGGTCGGCCCCGGTGCGAGGGTCGGCGAGGATGTCGAGCACGAGCGTCGACGCCTCTGGCGACACGGGAAACTCGCCGAGCGCGTCGAGCAGCCAGAGCCGCACAAGTGGCGCGGCATCGGCTGCCACGCCCGCGGCCTGAAATGCGGCAAGCGTCGCCGCATCGCGGGGGAGCGCCCGCACCGCGTTCATCCGCACGCCCGCCGAGGAGTGCGTGAGCGCCCCGTGCACGGCGGCCACCGCCGCGGCATCGGCCGTCGCGCCGTCGATCGCGCCCATGGTCTTCAGCGTCCAGATCGCATGGATGGCGGCGGGGTTCAGGCCGATCGCGTCGGCTGAGGCGTCCTGTACGAGCTTCACCAGCGCCGGCGCGACGTCGCGGCCGCCGTCGGGTCTTCCGGCTGCACGCTCCAGGAGCTTTTGCTGTGCCCGCGTCCGCCAGAACATGTTCGGGTCGCGAAGTGCCGCCACCAGATCGTCTGGCGACGCGCCGGCGAGCGTCGTGCGATGCGGTGCGTCTTTCGTCGCGTCGTGCACCACCCGCCAGAGCCGGCCATGCACCTTGTCGCGGAGCGGCGTCTCATAGGCGTTGCCCTTGCCGTTCTCAAAGCCGGCGGGCGTCGGGTTGTGCTGGACGATGAAGTTGTACCAGTCGATCACCCAGACCTGCCCGTCGGGGCCGACGTCGGCCTGGATCGGTGAGGTCCACTCGTCGTCGCTGGCCACGAGACTCCAGGCCATCCGGCTACGGAAGGCGGCGCCGCTCGGCGTGATCTCAAACGTGGCCACGACGTGGCCGGTCGGCTCGCAGACGAAGGCGGTGCGGTTCCAGTACTCGCGGGGATAGGCCCGGGCGGTGTAGAGCCGGTGGCCTGCCGCGGCCGTGAAGTGGCCGTGATGATCAACCTGACGCACCGGGGCCAGCCCGTCGGGGCTGCCCTTTCTGGGCGCGACCTCCATGGCCGGACTGCCCGAGATACCGCCGAGCGTCGTGGCATTCCAGCCGCGGACGCGCTCGTACACCCGGTTGGCCAGCGGCATCTGCTCGCTCGGATTACCGTTGGCCGTCGAGCCGAAGAGCACGCCCTCCTCGCTGAACCCGAAACCCCAGGAGTTGTTGTTGGTGCTTCGGAGGAACTCGAGCTTCGAGCCATCGGGCTTGAACCGAAAGAAGCCCTGCTTGAACTCCAGATTCTCGCCGCCGACAGTGCCTTTGAAGCCCGAGTAGCCGACGATGCCGTAGACCCAGCCGTCGAGGCCCCAGGTGAGGTTGCTCGGGCCGGCGTGGGTGTCATAGGTGCCCCAGCCGGTGAACAGCTGCTTGCGGACGTCGGCCTGGCCGTCGCCGTCGGTGTCTTTGAGGTAGAGCGTATGCGGGGCTTGCGTGACGATCAGGCCGCCGTCGTGGGCGAGCATGCTTGTGCAGATCGAGAGGGGCTCGGCGAACACCGTCCGCGTGTCGAATGCCCCGTCATCGTTGGCGTCGTCGATGCGCACGATCCGGTCGTGACCCTGGCCCTCATCGGGAAGGACGATGCCGTTGGGGTAATCGACGCTCTCCGAGACGAAGAGCCGGCCGTCGTGGTCGAATGTGTACGCGAGCGGCTTCGCCTGAAACAGCGGCTCGGCGGCCACGACATCGATCGTGAACCCGACCGGCGTGATCGCGTGCCTTTGCGACTCGGCGGGATCGAGCGGCTTCTGCATCTCCGAAAGGGGCTGCCCCATCTTTCCCCACTCGGCCTTGGGGACGTAGAAGGGCACCTTGGCCGGCTGATACTCGAAGGGCTTCAGGCCCTCTGGTGACGTCGTCATCTCGGGATGCGCGACGTAGGGGCCGGCGGCGGCAGGGTCCCTGCCCGCCGCGAAGCGGATGCCCCGCTCGACGAGGTTGTGAAAGCCGGGGTTGCTCCAGGTCCGCTGGTCGTGGCCCCAGGCGGTGTAGAAGACGCGGCCATTGCCCTCGGTGCGGACCCAGGTCCAGGGTTCGCGGTCGTCACCTTCCCTCCGCTCTTCGAGCACCGTCCGGCCCCGCTCGTTGTGCTTGGTGTGGACGTAGGTCTCGTCCCAGCTCGCGAAGCCGCCGAATCCCTTCATCACGGGGTGCTCGGGGGCCACGATCACCGTGGAGAATTCCCCCGTGCCGTGCTTCTGGAACTGGGCCCCGACCATGTCGATCCAGACCGGTGAGTTCTTGAAGCAGAAGCTTGCGGAGTGCAACGGCACGAGCCCCTTGCCGCCCCGGACGTAATCCACGATCGCCGCTTCCTGCGCCGGCGTGATCGACTCGATGTTGGCGTAGACGACCAGCGCGTCGTAGGCCCCGAGCACCGTGGGATCGAGATCGGCGAGGTTCTCGGTGTAGACCAGATCGATGCCGCGGGTCGCCAGCACCGGCTCGAGCTGGGCGAACCGCTCGGCAGGCTTGTGATGCCCTCGGTCGCCGAGAAACAGCACCGTGAGCGGTGCGTCGGCCGCTCCGGCGGACACCGTGAGCCAGCCAACGACGATCGCGGCAACAAAGGAAAGCCGAAGCATGGACGCGATTTTTCTCAGCTCGAGAACGACCACTCGGGGAGCTTCATGATCACGCCCCCCTTCATGGCCGACTCGTGGGCGAGTAGTCCCGTGCAGGTCCAGTTGGCACTCTGCCGGGCGTTGGGATACGGGTCGCGGCCCTCGACGAGCGCCGACACGAACTCGTGCACCAGGTGGGGGTGGCTGCCGCCGTGGCCGCCTCCCTGCGTGAACGAAAGATGCTGGTGGTCGTCGGCATCGTACACACCGCCGGTCGTGAAGCGCTGGATCGGCTCCGGGAGCAGGTGGGCGAAGTCTGGCACGGGCACCCGCTTCGGGATCTCGGGTTCCGGCACCTTGGCGGTGTGGAGCACCGGCTCCTCGCCCTCGCAGAGCTGCCACTCGAAACTTTTCGTGGAGCCGTAGACGTCGAAACTCTCGCGGTACTGCCGTGCCGTGTCGAAGAGCGAGCGGATCACCCGGGCCACCACGTCGCTACCCTTGAGCCTCACGTGGGCGCTCTCGATCGCAAACGGAGAGCCGTACGCACCCACGAGTTCCTCGCGGATCCGCCCCGAGCCGAAGCAGCTCACTTCCGCGGCATCCTTCCGCTCGAGCGCCAGGCATGGGCCCACGCAGTGGGTTGCGTAGTGCATCGGCGGAAGGCCGGGCCAGTAGTTGGGCCAGCCGTCCATGTCCTGCTGGTGGCTCGCCTGCACGAACTGAATCGTGCCGAGCTCGCCGCGATCAGCCATCTGCTTGATGAACAGGAACTCGCGGGCGTAGACGACCGTCTCGGCCATCATGTACTTCAGCCCCGTCTTCGCCGAGAGTTCGACGATCTTCTGGCAGTCGTCGACACTCGTCGCCATCGGCACGGTGCACATCACGTGCTTGCCGGCTTCGAGCGCGGCAAGCGACATGGAGGCGTGATCGGGAATCGGCGAGTTGATGTGGACGGCATCCACGTCCTTGTCCCTGAGCACGTCGGCATAGCTCTGGTAGCGCCGCTCCACGCCAGAGGCGTTGCCGACTTGGTCGAGCTTGTCTTTCGACCGCTGGCAGATGGCGACCAGTTCGACGTGCGGATGCCGCTGGTGGATCGGGATGAACTCGGCTCCGAAGCCGAGGCCGACGATGGCGGTACGGACGCGACGCGGAGACGCTGTCATGACGAAAAGGTTTCCGCAAGACCCCGGGAGCAAAACCTCAGTATCCCGCCCTCTCCGACCGCCGTCCATGAGAAGATGCACGGATGCCTTGAGGATTTGTGCCCTGGCGGACCGAGTCGCCACGACCCCGCCGCCTTCAAGAAGGCCGAGCGGCGGACGAACTCGTGCAACGTGCGGGGTAGTTGCGCTTGCCGTCCTGGGCCGCTCGGCCCGGATGACGCGCCCTCGTCAAGGCCGAGGGGCTCTTCTACGCCTCCCCCTTGATCCTCGCGCTCGAGTGCATGGCAGGTGAAAGCCGATCGGCCGTAAGGCCGCGTGCCAATCACGCCGGACGCCGCGCGTGTGGTGGTTCGCCCCACGCCTCACGGCGTTGGGCTTGGACGGCGGCTGCGCGAGGATCGAGTGTGAACCGTATTACTTCACGTCGAGCAGTTCGACGAGGAAGTGCAGCGTGGCGTCCGGTGGGATCGGGCCGCCGGGAGTGCCGCGCTTGCCGTAGCCGAGGTCGCTGGGAATCACGAGCTCGATCATGCCGCCTTCGCCGACAAGCTGCATTCCCTCGGTCCAGCCGGGAATCACCTGGTTGAGGCCGAAGTCGATCGATTCACCGCGCTGGTAGGAGCTGTCGAAGACCTTCTCGTTGTCGAGCCAGCCGTGGTAGTGGACCTTCACGCGGTTCGTTGCCTTGGGATTCGCGCCGGTCCCTTTCCGCAGCACGCGGTACTGGAGCCCCGAGGGGGTGGTGGTGAACGTCTTGGGCGCGTCGGCGTCGATCGTGCCGGCCCCCTTGGGCAGCGTCGGGTGGGGAACGTCCTGGGCCACGGTGAACTCCATGGTGAGAAGGGTGAAAAACGCGAAAGCGAGAAGACTGCGCACGGTGATGACTCCTGCAGAGGAAACTCGATGCGGCATCATACCCGCCCGCCGCCGGTCCGTGGGCGGGCCATCAACCGTTCTATGTCATCGGGTTCGATCGCCACGTGGCTCGTGAGGTCGACGGGCCCGTTTTCGGTCACCAGCACGTCGTTTTCCAGCCGCACGGCGAGCCCCTCCTCGGGGATGTAGATGCCGGGCTCGACGGTCATCACCCAGCCGGCCTCGAGTGGGCCGTCGACCGGGGACATGTCGTGGACGCCGAGGCCGAGCGAGTGGCCGAGGCCGTGCATGAAGTACCTCCGGCAGGCGGGCTCATCGGCAGAGTCCTTCGCGGCGTCGTCGGCCGTGATCAGGCCGAGCTTCACGAGCTCCGCCGCCATCTCGACCTGCGCGGCCCGCTTCCACTCGCGGAGTCTCGTGCCCACCGTCGTGCGGGCGATCGACGACCGCAGCACCCTGAGCACGGCGTCGTAGACGGCCCGCTGGCGTGGCGTGAAGCGGCCGTTCACCGGATACGTCCGCGTCAGGTCGCTGGCATAGTTGGCATACGACGCTCCGACATCGACCAGCACCAGCTCGCCCTCGTCGCACGGCTGGTCGTTGTCGAGGTAGTGGAGCACGCAGGCATTGCGGCCGGAGCCGATGATCGGCTCGTAGGCCATTCGGGCCCGGCGCCGAATGAACTCGGCAGCGAGTTCCGCCTCCAGTTCGTATTCCATCACGCCGGGCCGCAGCGCCGCCACCATGCGCTCGAGTCCTGCGCCGGTGATATCGGCCGCACGGCGGATGAGCGCCACTTCGGCCGGTGATTTCACGGCCCGCAGCTTTCGCAGGAGTGGGGCGAGCCGCTCGTAGCGGTGGAGCGGATACCGCGAGATGAGTTCCCGCGCCATCCGCACGTCGCGGCTCTCGACCTCGATCACGGCCCGTTCATGCTCGTTGGCGTTGAGAAACACCGCTGAGCACTCGCAGAGCAGCCCATGGAGTAACGACGGCAGGTCGGAGGTCCAGCGGATTTTTGCGATGCCGGAGATCTGCGCGGCCCGCTCCTTCGTGAGCTTCGCTCCCTCCCAGGTGGCGAGGTGCTCGCTCGGCTGCCGGACGAAGAGGATTTCGCGGTTCGCCGGGTCGGTCGCCGAAGGAGCGAGCACGAGCAGGCTCTCCTCCTGCTCGATGCCGCTGGCCCAGAAGAGGTCGCCGGCCGGATGGAGCCGGAGCGTGCCGTCGCCGTTGGTGGGCATGATGTCGGCCGCATGGAGGATGGCGACCGCCCCGGGGGGCAGCTGCTGCACGAGGCGGCGGCGGTTGGCGATGAACAGGGCGGGGTCGATCGGCGCGTGTCGCATGCGTGCTCCCAGGAATGTGGTCGACATTGTCGGTGTTTCGGTGGCGGTCGCAAGGCGAGTCGGCCGGTAGACTTCGAGCCCGACGCGGGCAGACATTTTCCAACCCCGGGACCCACCGATGACAGCCGTCGAACCGATCCTCGTCGCCGGGGCCTGGCGACCGGCCGTGGCTCGTCGCACCTATCGGGCGATCAACCCCGCAACCGGCACGACGTTCGAGGCCGAGTGGCCGGTGAGTGGCTGGAGCGACGTGGATGCGGCGCTCGACGCGGCGACCGGCGCGGCACGGGAACTCGCCCGCCTTCCCGGCGCCGCGATCGCGGCCTTCCTCGAGCAGTATGCCGTCCGGATCGAGGCCCGGGCGACCGAGCTTGTGGCCGTCGCCCACGCGGAGACCGGCCTGGCGGTCAAGCCGCGGCTGGCCGACGTGGAGATGCCGCGGACGCTCGACCAGCTGCGGCAGGCCGCTGCCGCCGCCCGCGAGGGCACGTGGCGGATGGCGATGATCGACCACGCGAAGAACATTCGTGCCGCCGCGTCCGGGCTCGGTCCGGTGGTCGTGTTTCCGCCGGCCAACTTCCCGTTCGCCTACGGCGCCGTCACTGGCGGTGACTTCGCCGCGGCGATCGCTGCGGGTAACCCCGTGATCGCCAAGGCCCACGAGGGGCATCCATCGGTGTCGAGGCTGGCCGCGGCGGAGGCCCTCGCGGCCCTGGAGGAGACCGGCCTGCCCACGGCGACGGTCCAGCTCCTCCACGGACTCGATCCGGCCGACGGCGAACGGCTCGTTGCCGATCCTCGCGTTGGCGCCACCGGCTTCACCGGCAGCCAGCGCGCCGGTGAGAAACTCTTTCGGGCGGCGAGCGCCGCGGGCCGCGTGATCTGGGTGGAGATGGGGAGCGTGAATCCGGTCGTGATCCTACCGGGCGCCATCGCAGAACGAGGCGAGGCGATCGCCGACGAACTCACCGCCAGCGTGACGGGCTCGGCGGGGCAGTTCTGCACGAAGCCGGGCGTCGTGATTCTCGTGGGCGATGAAGTCGGACGGGCGTTCACCGCCGCCGTCGCGGAACGGTTCGCCGCCATCGGTCCGCAGGTGCTGCTCGGCCCCGCCGGGTGCGACCGGCTCGTAGCCTCGATCGGCGGGCTCGAGGCAGCCGGGGCGCGGCGGCTCGCCGGTACCGCCGCGGCGTCGGGGCCTGCCAGCCACGTGCCGGTGCTCCTGGAAGCACCAGGCCGCGACCTGCTCGCGCGTCCGGAGATATTCCTCGTCGAGGCCTTCGGCAATGCCACGCTGCTTGTCATCTGCGATTCGCTCGATCAACTCACGCAGGCGGTGGCCTGTGTGCACGGCTCTCTCGGGGCGAGCCTCTATGCGGCGAAGGATGGCCGCGACGACACCGCCTTTGCGGCCGTGGTGCCGCTGCTGGTGGAGCGGGCCGGACGCATCATCGAAAACCGGATGCCCACGGGCCTTGGTGTGGTGCCGTCGATGCAGCACGGCGGCCCGTGGCCGTCCGCAGGTCCACCATTTTTCTCGGCCGTGGGATTTCCGTGGACGATTCTTCGATTCGCCCGCAGGGTGTGCTACGACGGTTGGTCGGAGAACCGGCTGCCCGAGATCGTCCGCAACGAGCCGCCGGCAGGCAGTCCGTGGCGATATGTCGATCACGCCTGGACGCGGGGATGATACCGACGCACTCGAGTGAGTTGTCGAGCCAGCGAGCGTGCTGCGATGGCGGCCACCACGGCGAGCCAGCCGGTGAATGCCGGTTCCGGGACCGACATCGCCGGCACTGAGGCGGGCAGATAATCGCCGGTGTCGAACAGGCCGGCCGCAAGCATGTCGGTGACATCGAGGATGTCGAGCACACCGTCGTAGGTGAAGTCGCCGTTCTCCCAGCCCGTCGTCTGCCCGCTGTCGAACCGGCCTCCGGAGAGCAGCGTGGCCACGTCGAGCACGTCGATCACACCGTCGAGCGTGGCGTCTCCGGGAGCCGCCATGGTGAAAGAGATCGCGCCGTCGTCTCCAGGCAGCCAGCCGATGCGGAGAACGCCCCTCGTGGCCGAGGACGTGATGCCGGAGGTGCCATTCCAGGAGCCGTCACCACGACCCGCGGCGAGGTTGGCGGCGAGGTCGGTGGCCCCGATGCCCCCGGCCGACACGGTGACCAGGCTTGTTCCGATGTCGAGCAGACCTCCGTTCGGTGCGGCGTCGATCGCGAGCGTGCGAAACTCGAACCGCTGTCGTGCCGCTGCTGGAAGGGAAAGCCGGCCACCGTCGAGCAGCGTGATGGCGGCCGACCCGGAGATCGCTCCGGTGGAGACCGTGAGCCCGCCGATGCCGGCGGTTCCCCCGATGGTCAACTCGGTGGCGGACAGCGTTCCCCCGGCGAGCGTGACGCTGGGGATCAGGGGTCGCACGCCTGGATCGGCGGCCAGCGTCGCGCCGGATCGGATCGTGATCGGGCTCGCCGCGAGGCCGCGGACATGTGCCAGTCGCACGGTACCGGCCGTCAGGGTGGTCGGGCCCGTGAACGTGTTGGCTTGGTCGAGCACCAGCGTGCCCGCGCCCGACTTGGTGAGCGACAGTGCGTTGACGATCAGCGGCTGGCCGGCCTGCCACTGGGTCTGCGTACCGCTGGAGACGTTGAGCGTGACTGCGGCCGGCGCCGGCATCGGCAGGGCGAACACGCCGAAGTTGCTGCCCACCACCCGCTCCGTGCCCGCGACGTCGTTGACGCCGACTGGCACGTTGACGACGCGGGCGGCCGGATCGGCGAAGACAAGCGTGGTCGACCCGCCGCCGTCGAGGTTGATGGCGTCGGTGGCGCCGAACATCCGCATGAAGTCCGCCAGTTCCGGCCGGGTGACGCCGAGGCTGTGCCCCGTGTTACGACCATCGACGGTGAACAGGTAGAGCGTCCGTTGGTCGCCGCTCAGGCCGACCGCCGTCCGTGGGTGCAGCGTCTCGTTGGCGGTCGGGGCCACGATTGACCCGTCACGGAGCAGCCGGGCCTCGCCGGCGAGGGTGTTGTACAGAGGAATGTCGGGGTAGCGACCGGTGCCCGTGCCGCTGGGCGAGCGGAGGATCGTGGCCACGTTGTCGGCCGAAATGTCGAGGGCAAACGTGCGGTATTGCTCGAACGACGAATAGATCTCGCCTCTGGAGGCGGCCAGGCCCTGTACGTCGTAGTTGGACCCGCTCGCCCAGGCTGAAAAGCCGCCATTGATCGCCACCTGCACCTTTTGGTCACCCAGAAACTGTCGCGTCGTTCTCCCCACCGTCTCGCCGGAGGCAGAGCCGTTTGACGGGGTCACGGCGAAGCCGATGCCGGGCACGCCGAGGTCGATGGTCACGAGGTGCATGTCGAGAAGTCGCGGATTGGTCGTCTCGATGTGGGTGTGCGTGACCCCCAGAAACGGTTGCGTCACGGTGGTCGTCATCGGCTGGGCCACGGCGGGAAGCCACCCGCAGGCGAGGAGACAACCGATCGTGGACGGCACGATCAGCCAGCGGCGGGCCACGGCGGGGGCTGGTCGGTGCGACATGGCTGGAGTCAGATCAGCCGCTTCTTCGCCCCGTTCGTGCCGACGGTCGTCGACTGCTCGAAAGCCAGGGCGGCGAAGGCGAGCTCGGCCGAACTGAAAGCGGTTGGCTCGCCCGTGGCTGTCGAGTCGGTGGGTGCTGATGCCTGAGCGGTCGGCAGGGCCGTGCCGAACGCAAACGCGTCGAGACGAAACCGATGCGCCTGCGCTGCCGAGGTGGAGATGGCCGTTTCCCGCTGGGCGAGGCCCGCCTCGTCGAGCACGAACGAACCCACGGTCGCAGGCACCGTGGCGGTCGCCGTCGCAACGGTGGCCATACCGTCGCGGGCGAGCAGTCGCGCCGAAAGCGTTCGCGTGGCGACGGCGTAATCGAGCACCACGCGGTAGCCGGTGCCGGTGGTGAGCGGGGCCGCGGGAGACAGTGGCAGCAAGAGCGGCGTGCCGTCGCCGGCGAGGACGATGCTCATGGTCGAGCCGCTGTCGATCCGCAGGCAGAGCGACTGACGGTCGGTCGTGGCCTGAGTGTGGAACAGACCGAGCAGGATCGGATTGTCCGGGTCGCTGCCGAAGGCGTCGACCGTGAAGTCGATTTCCGTGTGGATGTCGCTCGAACGGGTCACCGCCTCGATGGGCTTCGTGTACCGCCGCCGCTGGGCTGCCGCGAGCCCTTCGATCGCGTCGAAGGCCCCCCGCTTCCAGTTGCCGCGCACGTCCACGGCGCCATCGGCCGGTGACCAGGCGTAGGCCAGGGAATCGGTCGTCATCGCGACCGAGAGCCGGCCGATGTCGCGGCCGATGTCGAGCATGTTGAAGTCGAACGACCAGCCATTCTTCATCGGGTCGGTCGTGAAGTCTTCGGTGAAGGCGGTGGCCTGCTCGGCGCCAGTGTTGAACGTGCGGTTGGCGAGCGACGCCAGGAACGGATTGAGCACGCCCCGCGTCTGCGGGTAGTTCGTGTGCTCGCTCCACGTCCAGACATACTCGTCGCTGTAGGCGAGCGTGGCGGCGAGGTTGGACCACGGGCCGGGATCGTTGAGGAATCCCGTCGGCCAGCCGTCGGGCAGGTTGTACGGATCGCTGTCCACCCAGGCCGCCATGCCGACGTCCACGAAGGCGTCGTACTTCGCCGGGTCGTCGCTGAAGGCCCGCCAGGAGTTGCGGATGTCGTTGCGGGTCTGGGCATAGACGGTGCGGTCGCCGGCGTACTGGGTCGGAACGCCGTCGACCGTGCGGTTCATGCCGTACCAGAACGTCGATTCCCAGCCGTGGATGATCCGGGCCGGCGCCTCGATGCCCGCCAGCACGCCGTCCATGAAGTGCGACAGGTTGGGGTAGTCGTCCCAGCCCCCCGGCTCGCTCTCGGGGCCCCACGAGAAAAACGAGTTGAGAAGGATCTCCGGATACTCCGCCTGCACGGCCTTGATCCACTGCTCGCCGCGGGCCCGCCAGGTCGCCGCGGTGCCGAGCCCGAACGGGTAGTACTCGCCCGTGGGGTAATGGCCGTACTGCTCGGGATCCATCATCAGGCCCTTGAGGCCGGCCTCGCGGCAGATCCGGGCCGAGAGCGCCGCGTTGCTGACGACCACGTCCCAATCCGCCTGGCTGCTCGGGTTCACCGACTTGGTGGCGGCGTCTTCGTCGGAGGCGAACTCGCTGAACCCATACCAGAGAAAGTTGTCGGTGACGTGGCCCCACTGCACCTGCTTCAGATCGTTGACCGCCCCCTCGACCACCGACCAGGGGATCGGCACATTGAGCATCGTGAGCTGGTTGAGCCCGTACACGGGCTGCGACACCAGGCCCTGCGACGTCGTCCAGGCCTGATCGATCGGCACCGGGATCGTGATGCCGTCGAAGGGCGTGTTGGCGAGATAGTCGGGGTGGGTGGCGAGATAGTGCGGCGACGGCCAGTCGGGGTCTGCGGGGTTCACCCGGGAGAAGATGCCGGTGTTGATCACCTTCTTGTCGCGGAGTTCCGCGGGGCTCACCCAGGCCTGGAGGTCCGATGGCAGGAACTCGGGCACCTGCATGTCGGCGATTTGCAGATAGTGGTTGAACCCGTCGGACGAGAGCTTCGTGGCGTAGATCCGCAGTCCCCTCGCCTGGATGGCCGATGCGAACGTGTGCGTCACGCTCGTGGCGGGGGCGGTCTGGTCCGTGAAGGTCATGCCCGGCACCGTCGTCCAGGCGATCATGTCGGTGGACGATTGGATCTGGTAATCGACCGGGAAGCAGGCGTTGCCGCGGGGGTAGATCTTCAGCCCCGACATGGTGGCGAGTTTTCCGACGTCGAGGGCCACCCATTCCGTGGCCACGGCCGTCGCGCCGTGGCTCGTCGAGGAATAGACCGTCGATGCATTGCCGTCCACGGCCCTGGACGGCTCCCAGCCGGTGATGGTGCTCGAGGCCGTGCCGATGACCAGCGGCGCCGTCGTGGGCAGCGCAGGGGGAGGCCCGACTCTACCCAGTGGGCCGATGTCGATGGCGTCCCAGGCCACGGCCCCGGCGGTCGCTGCGGAGGAGCCAAGCGTCGCCCAGTTCACGCCACCGGGGTCAAACCTCCAGCTGAACGACTGCGTCTTCTCGATGGTGCGGGCCGTGTTCCAGCCCCGCCATGTGGCCTGCCAGAGCGTCGTGTCGGTCGGGTCCCGGATGAGGTCGAGCCGCATGAAGTGCCAGCCGGCCTCCACTGGCAGCGTGGTGTCGATCTCGATCGGCGCCGAGCCCGCTGCCAGGTTGCCGTATTCGATCCGGTAGGTGCTCTTGCCGTTGGCGCCAATCTGCACGAGGGCGTTGTTCGTCACCGTGGGGAATGACGCCAGGCCCAGCATGCTCCTGTCGGTGGTGCCCGTGCTGGAGAGCCACCCCTGCAGCACCACGTGATCCTGAGCCGCGAGATCGACCGGTCGCATCAGGCGGGTGGCCTGCCCGGCCGCGACGGCGTGCTTGCGGCCGGCGCCCCGGACGTCTTGCTGGTTGATGGTGCCCCAGCCGCCGGTCTGCATCTGCCAGGCGGAGGTTGGCAGCGTGGCCGTCGCCAGGGTTTCCCAGGTTTCCGAAAACCCAGACGGCAGCGTGGTCGCCGGCAGGTAAGGACCCGCGTCGTAGAGCGAGCCGCTGAAGACATCGGCAATGTCGAGGATGTCCACCACGCCGTCGTAGGTGGTGTCGCCGTCGATCCACGATGCCGGATCACCCGAATCGAACTTGGCACCGGCGAGGATGTTGGAGCAGTCGAGCATATCGACGGAGCCGTCGAGGTTCGTGTCGCCGGCGGCTGCAAAGGCGACTCGCAGGCTGCCGTCGTCCGTTGCCACGACGCCGACGCTGCGGCCGATCGTGGCGGCGGCGTCTCGGGAGACGATTCCAGCGGAACCGTCCCACGTGCCACCGTTTCTTCCGGCTGCGAGCAGGCTGCGCACGGCCGCGAGGCTGGCCCCGCCCGGGGCAATCGTCAGGCCGCCCTTGCCGACGTCGATCCTGCCGCCGTTCGCCACCGTGAGCGTCGCAACATCGACCGGCGTCGTGCCGGCATCGAGCTTCAGCCGGGTGTTCGCGGCCAACTGGAGGCTGCCCGCTCCCAGCCCACCGGATCGCGTCACGGTCAGTTCGCCGGCCTCGACCGACGTGCCGCCGTTGAAGCTACCGGAGGAGGGGAGTTGCAGTCCTCCGGCACCGCGCTTGATCAACTTGGCTGGCCCGGATAGCCCGCCAAGCACGGTTGCGGCGCCGGCGGTCTCGACGACCAGCTCACTTCCTGCGACACCGGTGACCGTGCTTTCGAAACGGATGTCAGCACCTGCCGTCGATGCGGCGACGAGGCTGCCAGTGGCGAGCGTCACGTTGCCTGCGTAGGTCTGGGCTGCGGCGGTTGTCACGCCCGCGGCGAGCGTGATCGCCGGGGAGCCGATCTGCACGCCACCGGCCGAGGTGGCGATCGCCCGACCGATGACGGTCGTTTCTATCGTGGCGGCGACCGTGATCGGGTCGGCGATCTCGCGGCCGCTTGTCGCAGGGATCTCGAACCGCTCCACCGCGGTGAGCCCGGTGACCGTGATCGAGTTCACCGCCGACACGGCGAACGTGCCGATGGAAACGTTGTTGGTGTTGCGGACGGAGTAGTTCGTGCCGTCGCTCGAGAGGCGGGCGATCTGCTCGGCGGCGGCCGACGACGTGAAGCCGATGCGGAGTTCACCCGACGTCACCGATGCCGTGATGGCCAGGAGTTGGCGGCGCTCGAGCGACTCGCCGCC
>Ga0315904_10003359_pt1 | contig 23587 bp, 16 predicted proteins | sample LakEriMetagenome_6_FD_203529 | JGI IMG/M metagenome (GOLD analysis project Ga0315904, IMG submission 203529) | Freshwater fungal communities from buoy surface, Lake Erie, Ohio, United States - Buoy 12 MA120 | ecosystem: Environmental > Aquatic > Freshwater > Lake | place: USA: Lake Erie, Ohio... | reverse complement strand
AGATCTCCGGGATTTAATATCATGGGTGATGGTTTATCGGTACTGACCCAAATACCCTCAGAATCTTTCTTAGCATGAACCCATGTTGGTTTATTTTTATTATTATATTTGTGTCTTACTATGTAACGGGGTAGACTATTAGTTTCTGGATCTAAGTCTGTAACATTAGCTCTATGATAAATGTATTTTTTACCTTTTCTTAAATAAAATTTATTTCCAGTTTCACTATCACCAGAATACCAAGAACCACTACCCCAACCAATATCAGAAGATGTTTTATACCAACCAAAAGAAGAACTACTTGTCGTAGTTGTATTATAGTCATCTTTCCAAATACTTAAATCTAAACTTTCAGGTGCAAAGTTGTCTTCTATAATAAAGTCAGCTAATGATTTATTTTCTTCATAAACATTTCCAGGATGACCGAAAGGACTATAATTAACCTGTGAACAAGTACATTTAGGATGATCTAAATAAGAAACATATTGAGTAGTTTTAAATGCACAATCTGGTTGATGTGCTATACTTTTAAAAACAGTATCCGCATCGGTTAAATCATTACCACTCCAAATAAATTGAGTAAATTCTCCCGAACTTAAAACTAATTGTAATGTTTCCTGTTCAATAAATCTTATTTTTTCTTCTGGTACTTCTATTTTAGAACCAGACAACCAACAACATTCAGTTGCATCTTCTGTGCCAAATTTATAATTTTTAATTTTAAAAATAACATCCGATGATGATAATGATTCACCTGCTGTAGCAAAAACAAAATCTATAGAAGATACTGCCATTGAAGTACAAACATCAGATAAAGCTTTCGGATAATAATTTGGAAATTCTTTTGAAGTGTCTATTTGTTCATAAGGCCAGAAAATAACATTATCAGAACCTGCATTTACTGATATGTCTGTTTTATCGAAACGATATAACCAAGCTTCTGATATTACATCTGGTACACTACTATCATTATAATTCGGAGCATAATCCCAAACTTTAATTTGATCTGCGTGATTATAATTTTTATGGGCTTTAGCGTTATTTTTAACTAAAGTGGTTTCATTTATCGGCAAAGATTTAATGGATGACAGTGCGGTAGAACTTGACCAATATACATTTTCTATATTTTGTTTTGATGCGTCGTCTAGGTATTGATAACGTTTATCAGATTCAAGAGAAAAACCAGTCCATTCTATGTCCTCTCCAGACAATCCATATCCAGGAAACGGAAATCTAAAAGAAGTTTTTGTTGAAGGATCGATTATGGCCTTCATGGTTTCTTTTTTGTAATCTGAAAAATAATTTCTTAACCAAGCTGCTTCCACTCCGTTATCAGTTTTAACAAAGATAGTGTCTGCTAATTCAATACTTGATCCTGCAGTTCCTAAAGTTTCTAAACCCAATTCAGATAACAGAACTTTATTATATCTTGGTAATAAAAGTGCTTTTGATTCATAAACGGTACCAGGCCAGAAAAAAGAATTATTTCCTTCTTGAATAAAAAGACTAAAAAAATCTGTAGCTGCACTTTGTGTTGGGGTTTCAGAAAAAATAAATTTATCTTCACCCATGTACTTTTCACTTAATGCTTTAATAAAATCAGATATGTCATCTCCTTCATATTCATCTCCTGATAAAGAAAAGGTACCTAATTTATAAATCCATTCAGCCGATGTTAAAGATAAATTTTTAGTATGTAAAAAGTTTTTAAGATCTTCAGAATTGGTATCAAAATAAGCAGAAGCTGGTAAGGTTGGTGTTTGGTCGAAGTATGAATGAAAATCGTATAATTCCTCTAATTGAATAGCTAAGTTGGTATTTAATGAACTTAATTGAGGAAGCGTGTTCCAAATTCTGGCAGGTAAATTTATAGAATTGTTATTTTTTTGTGCGTAATTTTTAGCTATTATTTCCTGTATTTGTTGTATTAAACTATTACTAGTTCCTACCTGATTATATTTTAATTTAGTTTCTTTAATGGCTTTTCTTAATTGCAAATAATAAAGAGAAATATCTTTTAATTTTTTAGCAAAATAAGGTATAGCCAACAATAATTCTTTTTCATTTTCTACATTGACTTTATTATACCAATTTTCTGACTCTTCTTTATTAAAAAATAATTGTAATTGTTTTAAAAGAGATAGATAATTTAATTTTAATTGTAATCTACTATCAGATACAGTTTGTGATTTATTTTTATACCAATTAACTAAATACTCATTGTATTGTTTAAATTCTTGGTCTGGTGTTATTCCTCTATGAGAATCATACCATTCTTTGAAAGTAAAAGGCTTATTTGTATCATTTTTAGATGATGATACAAATATCGGTTGAGCGTATCTTTGTAAGATTTGTTGATTAGTATTACTCACTACAAATTATTTAACAAATAAATTCTTAGTCAACAAATATCTAAATGCAGTTTCTATAGATCCATTGTTGCCATACCAGGATTCAAAACTAGATGCATTGGGTGATAAAGTAGTAAATTCTGCATCCCAATCAATAATATTTTCGACATATTTGTCGGAATAAACAGGGTCGTATCTATAAAAAAGATAATTCGAAAATAATGGTTGTTTCAACCCATAACCTAAAAATGTAGATAACGGGTAAGTTGTTTGATTATTTTGTATTGGTACATCTACTATTTTAATACTGTTATCAAATTTGCTTTTAACTATTATTTTTTCACCTGCTTGAATAATATCTGTTGGTTTGTATTCCATCCCCATACTTTGAGGAAATAAAGGTTTTTGTTCTTTTACTCCCCATAATTTAGCTCTAGGTATAGAAAATATATCAATTAGCCTTTTGATCTCTGTTGGGAAAGTACCTCCAAAGTCTTCTACCGGTTGGTCCACTTCTTCAGCCAAAGATAATAATTGTTCAATGTTACAAGTATCTACATCTGAATGGTTTGAAGTAAAATTAGCAATTTTTTCATAAATGGTTTGACCTAAATCTTCACTACCACTCAAATATCCTGTACCCACAGTCCCCGCAAAAATCTGATCAAATAAAGTAGAATTGTTTTTTAAAACCTCAGGAAGAGCTAAATTTTTAAAATATTGAGCATTATTAAAAGATTCATTAATTCTTTTAATTTGATTTTTATCTTCAAATTCAAATACAGAAAATGTATTTGAAACTCCTGATAATAATACAGAAGACAGTGTTGAATAAGTTACGTATTTTTGGTACCATCGATTTCCTGTCCAATCTCCGGTCGCTTTAATAGATTCATAAAAATAATTTTCACTTTTAGTGTATATTGAATTGTTGTTTATGTCATTATAATAACCAATTAAGCTTTGTGGTCTTGCTTTAAAATATCTAATTTCAGAATCACCAAAATGAGGAGAAGCACTAATAACCCAAACCGTGTTTTGGGTACTGTCTAAAATCCAAACTCTATCATAAACATCAACGGCCAAACCACCCAATTCATTATTTTCTTCATTATCTACTTCATCAAATTCCACCAAAGAACCTGATGGCATTTCAAACACAGTAAATCCTCCACTGAGGTCTAAAATCCATGAAGAAAGTTGATTTGTGGTTGTGTTATAATATCCAATTCTTCTTAATCCATGACAGAACCAAAGATTATTAGATCTATCAATTGATAGATGATATGGTCTTGATATGCCTGTAACAGATTTTGTTTTAGTATATGTTTGTGTGTCATACAAATCTATACTACCAGAAAGAGGTGTACTAAAATAAGAAGAGTTGTGAGTATTAGTGACCCAAATATTATTTGCAGCATTAACTGATATACTGGTTGGCGTACTAAGATGTCCTGTTGGTATTTCAGCTAATGGTATTCCTTGAGGGTTGTATTTTACTAAAAGACTACATAACGGATTGGAGTAAGTAACCCAGCAATTATTATTTTTATCTGTTTCGCAAAATGAAGGTTTTAAGAAAAAGTCTTCTGAGTAGGTGTCGTCCTCTAAAGTATCTAAAGGATTATATCTTTTACCTATGCCAAATACGTTAGATTGATAATCTATATTATCTGGGTTTTTAGTATGGCTTCTAGGATCCCAATGTATATTATTAGGAGCAGTACTGAAGAGTAAATTAAAATCCGGGTCTAATTTTAATACTGAAACAGTATCATAAAGAGTTACCCATATGTTATAATTTTTATCAAGACTTATACATGATGGAGTATAAGCAGCAGGCACATAAACAGATTCGTCTACAGTTATTTGTGTCACATAAACATTTGATCCTGCAGACAAACCATAATTGAACATTAATTTTGATTCCTCTACATTCAATTTAAAATCTGTCGTTTTTATTAATTTTTTATCAACACTAACAATGAACCCAGAATGAGGGTCAGGTACATAATATGAATTACCGGTTAAGGGTAAAAAGTTGGTATTTGCGGTTAAATTAAATTCCCAAAAAGCAGGAGTCGATGATTTTTCAAAATAATGAATATCGACTACAGAATCTGCATTTACTGGAGTATTAAAATTTAATAAATTGTTATCAGAGTCAATAGTGTAATTTGTCGGGGGTTCATAAAACCCGTCAACGCTTACTATATATCTATTTGGATCATTTAAAACTGAACCTGTGAGAGCGAATGATGTTGTACTGGTTGTAGTGACATAATCCCAATAAGATAAAGAATTTATATATTCAGTAGGTAATAATGGATTGAATATTTGAATGACACTGAAATCTAAATTTTCTGGTGGGTAAAGATTTGCGTCTCTGGGTTTGAGAAAATGATTAGCACCAGAAGGGGTGTAGATTCTTATTGTTTGATTATCTCTAATTTTAATACGACCTACAGGCCAAATTAATCCGTCTAAGGTTACAATATAATTTCTAAGGTCAGCGCTTCTAAATGCAGGACTATAAAAAGTAAAATTGCTAGAAGACAAAGATTGTGAAGGAGTTTTCCACGACCAAAAATCAAACATCTTTTTTTGGCTGTCATAATCATTTAAACTCGAAAGACTAAATGTTTTTAATATTTCTCCGGAATTGGATATTTTATAAATTCTATCTAATTCGACATCTGCTGCAATAACATCATAATTTCTAGGGTCTATTGCCATAGTTCCTACACCAGAAAACCCGGAAAGAGGGTAATTGAAATTAGGAACTGATTCTAATTGTGGTACTTTAACTTCTTTTATTACACCTTCTACTAATAATTTTTTATTTTTAAAATAATCAATAGTTCCACAATTTCCGTTGTTTGGAACTAATGTTATTTTATTAAGAGTGCTTTGAGCGGGATTTGATATCCATACGCAAGGATTAGGTGAAAATCCTTCAGGGTAAACAAAATCATTAGTGGGTGGTTGAATATTGACACCAAACGTTCTTAAAGTAATCGATGCATTTTTAATAGTAGAAAGAGTAGTGACTGTAGTAAAAATATATCCACCAATTTTGAATCCTTGAGAATCTAATGATTGGAAATAAATTGGGTCATCATCTAGTCTATATTGGTCTCCTCCAGCCAATGTATTTGTAACAATAACATTATAACTATCAGAAATTTCTAAAGGGATTCTTCCGCCGTTTTCTAATAAAATATACCCACCGATAGGATCTAATGATAAAAGATCTAATATGTTTATAAGTTGAATTTCTTTAGACGCAAAAATTTCTGATATATTCCCTAATTCATTTGTCTTTGGATAAGAAAAAATAACTTCACTTAAATCATCTTCACTGCCGGGAATTAAATCAGAGCGATTAGAATGCACTGTTATTAACATCGGCATTTTAATATTTTTCCATTGTATTTCATTAATGGGGTCTAAATAATTTCCTGTTATTTTTAACCTTGTAGGGAAGACATCATTTACTTGCCATACTACTGCACTTCTTACCGATTCGTTATTGGAGTGTGAAATATATGGGTATACTGAAGAATCTAAAGGATAAGAAAATCCTGAAGTTTGTAATGTTGCTGTTATTAAAAGTGGACAATTGGTAGTAGGATTTCCTGTGCTTAAAGAATCAACATAATAAAATTCACCGGTACCAGATACAGCAACTACTTTATTATTTTCGTAAATTTTAATGGGGTCTACAGATAATGTAGTAACAACGTTATCATTTTTGTCTAAAAACTTCCAAGTAGGATTTAAAAAATTCCATTTTTCCGGAACATATTGATAAGGTATCGAAAGGGAATTTGCTGCAAATAAATCTACTAAAAGTGGTTTGTCTGGATTAGAAGAAAGTACTTCAAATTTAAATGGTATTTTTGTTTTCTTCCCTGGGTTTGCATATTCTTCAGGTATTTGTGTAAATTTTAAATAATCTCTATGAGCTAAATCTACTAAAACCTGTTTTGTAATTTCATTTTGATTACCGTCAAAATCCGTTGCTGATAAAGTTATATTATAAAGACCTGGATATTTAAAAGTGTGTTTTAAATTAGGTGTTTCATAAATTAAATTATTATTATCTATACCCCAAACATAACGATAAACAGATGCTCCTGATGTAGTGTCTGTAAATGTAAATTCTGTTGAATGAACATTACCTGCTGTGGGAGTTACTGTGAAATTAACTTGCAACATTTTTAGTATTCAGGGTTTTCAAAAATATTATTTACAGGTGAAACTACAATTTTTGAAGGTAAAGTTGATAGATTGTTGAAAAAAGGATATTCAAAAAATCTTAAAGGTACATTATTAATAGAAACTTTTTTATCGTTGTCTGGATATATCGGGTTCCATGTAAATAATGATAAACCTTCTGTTCTAATGGTTGAGTCATCTGTGCGAACTGTGAATATGGTTTCTACTCCATCAACCCCTAAAATTTGTTGAGTTAATAATCTTACATCTAAGACTGCACCAAATGCGGTTCTTGAACGATTAAAGTAATTTGAAATGATATTGACGATATCTTTTTTAATTGATTCATCATTTCTTCTTGAAGAAATTCTTTTTATAACTTGCAATCTGCATAATTCTTCATCGTTAACAGGATTTAAAGTTTCTAATGAAGATGTTATGCCTAAACTTACTGCTTTATAAACAGGATCAATGAAAACAGGTTCAATAGTTGCTATTTTGACGGCCTGTAATGAAGAAGATATCAATTCTTTTTGTGATGCTGTCAAGTAATCTAAATTTTGTGTAGCAGATCTTGGAACTACAAACAAATAAACATTGTTAAAGTTACACGCATCCGCGTAATTGATTTGGTTAAAAAGAGCTCTTTCGGTTTTAGATGGATCTTTTAACCCCATATTATAAAAATAACCCAAATAATCCGAAACATAAGACCAATTATTCACACATTTAACATCAGATATGAGATTTGAAAAATTAGATTTTACATAAGTCTCAAAATCATTGGTTGTAACCAATCTATATTGACTTTTATATGACGAAGGTGCTGAATTTCTTATCTGTTCTACTGTTTCTGCTTCTTGTATAGGTGTCGAATTTACACTATTAGTAAAAAATAAAGCCGAAGACTCTGCATTTGTTAAAAATCTTAAATTGTCACTGAACAAATCATTTAAAATTTGATTGTATTGAATAGTGTCATATCTAATAAGCCTGGTGTTTGTATTGAATGCTCCTGCACCAACGACACCCGATGCACCATAAGACCTCAAATAATACAAAGCAACTAAGTCACCTTCTTCTAATTTATAACCATTGATACCATTTCCGAATTTGATTTCATATCTTTTATTCGGATTTAATCTAATTTCACATTTTTTGGCTGTACCTGTCTCTAAAAAGAGATTAGTTGTCTTGGTAAATTGTTCCCATTTACCTGTAAGCTTAGGTTTGACATACACGTCAATATTAAAATGGTCTACTTGCTCGTTTGCGGTGTCTAAAATAACAATTTCATTATCATCACCCGCTGCAGTATAAAGGGGGTATTCCTGATAATACCCCTGGAAAAGTATTTTTTGTTGTGCTAATTCATCTAAAGATTCTGCTTGTGTTGTAGTTTTATTAAAAGTAATGTCTTCATTAAATGAAAATGGGATGTCATTGGTTAAAGCATACGAATACCTAGGTATAGTATATAGTCCTTGTATTAAATTTTGTGCTGAGCAATTAAATGACAGTGTGGATGTTTGAAAACCGATTGGTGAATAATCAATTAATTTAACAATACGATTAATATTTTCATAAAGCTGCGCTTCTGAAAACATAGATTCTGTTGAAGTCTTATTGAGATAATAAATTAAAGTGTGATATGAATAAGATATGATGTCAATGATAGATGCTAAATTTGAACCCAAATAGTTTTGGTCGGTAAAAACTTTTTGTTCATTTAAGCGATTTATAATGAGTTCTCTTAAAGATAAAGCATCAAACGCTACATACCCTCCTTTAGGGATATCAAAATTATTATTTGGTGTGTTTATGGTCATACGTTACTGGTTTCTGGAAGTCGGTACAAATATAAATGTTTGTTTTTTCAAATCTAAACTAAATTGTGTTTGGGTTGTAGTACTTAAAATTGGTATTTCTATCATTATAGTTATGTTATAAAGGTTATTATCGTAATCAGGTATTACTCTTACTTGTAAAACTTTTACTCTGGATTCGTAAGTTTCAATACCGTTTAAAATTTTACGGCCTAAAATTTCTGCATTAAAATCACTCATAGGTTCAAAAAGAAATCTATGAAGATCTAATCCATACTCTGGAAATAAAAATCTTTGACCTGGTAAAGTATTAAACAAATTAGTTAAAGAATTTGTTATAGCACCGACATCAAAAGAAGCTTTAATGTCTGCTCCAGGTACAGGCAACGGATATCCTGGAGATTGTATTTTAGAAAGATTAATGTCCAAAAATAAATCTTTAAAAACATACCTCTGTGTAGTGTATTCTGAGGCCAGTTGTTCTAAATTTTTAATTTTAATAGCCATTGTTTCTATTATTTAAGAGAAAAACCCATAAATAATATCACTAAAATAAATTATGGATATGAAGTTTAATACATTGTATGAAGGTATGTTGGAAAGATATCAACAAGGAGGATTTATTGTTGGTGACAGAGTTCGTTACCGCAAAGATTGTCTTCGTTTAGAATTTTTTAAACAAAAACCAAAAGGATTTGTTGACCTTATTAAATCTTGCATGGATCCTAACTTTGATCTCAATCTTAGAGTATCTGCGGTTAAGTCCATTTATCCAACTACATCACAAAATTATCGTGGAGGTTCTGAATCTCCAGATGCTATGTACGTAGATGTTATTATAGAATACGCACCTGGTTTATATAGAACCCCAATGACTGTTCCTATCGAGTCATTGGAAATTATGGACGATGGTAATAATACAGGACCAGTTCCTGATAGTGTTAAAAGAAAATCTAAAATTAACATTAAACCAGAAGAAGTCAAAGCTACTTCAGATCTTAAATTTGATGTTAATTTACAAAATAAAAACGTAAAGATTCCTACCTCAGGAGCAGCTTCCCATGATATGTCTAAACCTTATACTGGGTGGGAAGCATTACCTACAAGATAATAGATTGTAGAAAAAACACAAAAACATACTATACTACCACTATGCCCAAAAATAATTTTTATGAAAATATTTGAAGAACAAATCTCTAGAAAACCAAACTTTTACCCTTGGACCGAACAATTTATTCAATCTATGCATAATGGATTTTGGACAGATAAAGAATTTTCTTTTAAATCCGATGTTCAACAATTTAAAGTTAATTTAAATGACCAGGAAAGAGAAATTGTTATTAGAACTCTTTCTGCTATCGGGCAAATTGAAGTAGCTGTTAAAACATTTTGGGCTAAACTCGGGGAAAATCTCCCCCATCCTTCTCTTCAAGATTTGGGGTATGTGATGGCAAACACTGAAGTAATTCATAATAATGCGTATGAAAGATTACTTTCTGTTTTAGGATTAGAAGAAGTATTTGAACAAAATTTAAAATTAGATTGGATTCAAGGTAGAGTCAATTATCTTAAAAAGTATACCCATAAATTTTATAAGGACTCCAAGAAACAATATCTCTATGCTTTAATTTTGTTTACTCTTTTTGTAGAAAATGTTTCTTTGTTTAGTCAATTTTATGTTATTAATTGGTTTGCTAGATTTAAAAATGTTCTCAAAGACACCGACCAACAAGTCAAGTATACCCGCAATGAAGAAAATATTCATGCATTAGTAGGTGCTAAGATTATTAATACCATACGTGAAGAATATCCTGATTTATTCGATAAAGAATTAGAAGATAGAATTCTTCATGAAGCAGAAGAAGCTTATAAAGCCGAAGCTAAAATTATTGATTGGATGGTTAATGGTATTCAAGAAGAAGGTCTTAGTGCTGATATTTTAAAAGAATTTGTAAAAAACAGAATTAATCAATCGCTAGGAATGATCAAATTTCCTAAAGCTTTTGAGACAGACAAAGAGACAATAACGTCTACTATGTGGTTTGAAGAGGAACTTTTGGGCAACAACATGACTGACTTTTTTTCGAGTAGACCAGTGGAATACTCTAAGAAGAATCAATCTTTTTCAGAGGATGATTTGTTTTAATGTGACTATCCTCAAAAGTGCAATAAAATAATCTAATGAATAAAGACATTTATTGGCTCAACAAAGATTCTCGAAAATTTCTTGAAAGAGGATATTTGTTGGATGGGGAGTCTGCAGAACAAAGAATTAAAGATATTTGTGTCGCTGCAGAAAAATATCTTCAAATTAAAGGATTTGCTGATAAGTTTGAAGATTATCTTTCTAGAGGCTTTTACAGTTTAAGTTCTCCTATATGGGCTAATTTTGGTCGTAAAAGAGGTCTTCCTATTTCTTGTTTTGGTTCTTATATCCCAGATACCATGCCTGGTATTTTAGAAAAGGTTGCTGAGGTTGGTATTATGACTGCACAAGGCGGTGGTACTTCAGCTTACTTTGGTGGTGTGAGGGGGAGAGGTACTTCTATTTCTTCTGGGGGTAGTTCTACTGGATCTGTTCATTTCATGGAACTTTATAATAAACTAATGAATGTGGTCTCCCAAGGAAATGTGCGTAGAGGTTCTTTTGCAGCTTACCTTCCTATCGATCATCCTGACATTGAAGAATTTCTTAAAATACGTTCTGAGGGTAATGAAATTCAAGACCTTTCTATTGGTGTTTGTGTTTCAGATGAGTGGATGAAGAAGATAGTTGATGGAGATAAAGAAGCAAGACGTATTTGGGGTCTTGTTGTCAAGAAACGTTTCGAATCTGGTTATCCTTATATTTTCTTTAGTGATAATGCTAATAATCAAGCTCCTCAAATTTATAAAGATAAAAAATTAAAAATTAATAATAGCAATCTTTGTTCAGAGATTTTTCTGTCTAATTCAGAAGATGAATCTTTTGTTTGTGATTTATCTTCTATGAATTTAGAGAAATGGGAAGAATGGAAAGATACTGATGCAGTACAAACTATAATTTATTTTTTGGATGCAGTGATGTCTGAATTTATCGAAAAGACAAAAGATATGCAATTTATGCAAGCTCCAAGAAAGTTTGCTGAAAATCAAAGAGCTTTAGGTTTAGGTGTTTTGGGTTGGCATTCTCTTCTTCAATCACAAATGATTGCATTTGAATCCATGGAAGCTAAAATGCTTAACAATCAAATTTGGAAAAGTATTAGAGACAAAGCAGACTCCGCTACTAAAGAATTAGCTGAGATTTTTGGTGAAGCTCCTATATATGGTGATTCCAAAGACAAAAGAAGGAATACTACAACTCTTGCTGTTGCACCTACCACTTCTTCTAGTTTTATTTTAGGACAAGTGTCTCCTTCTATTGAACCTCTTAATTCCAATTATTTTGTTAAAGATCTAGCTAAAGGCAAATTCACATATAAAAATCCATACCTTAAAAAACTTCTTAAAGATAAAGATCAAGATAATGATGAAGTATGGAAGTCTGTTTTGGTTCATGGTGGTTCCGTACAACATTTAGAATTTCTTACAGAAGAAGAAAAGAATGTTTTTAAGACTTTTGGTGAAATTTCACAAAAAGAAATTGTCATTCAAGCAGCACAACGCCAGAAGTATATTGATCAAGGCCAATCGTTGAATCTAATGATTCCGCCAAACACTAAACCAAAAGAAGTTAATGAATTAATGATCTTTGCTTGGGAACAAGGGATTAAAAGTTTATACTATCAACGATCTGCTAATCCCGCTCAAGAATTAGCTCGTTCTATACTTACATGTAAGTCATGTGAAGGATAAGCTATAAGTAATAGTATGTCTTATGCGGCTGATGTCATTGAAGGCTACAAACAGGCTTCTGACAAAGGTGATGAACCCAAGAATAAAGAAGAAATTGTAGTTGTTGAAGAAAATCAACAATCTAATGAGCTGCCTAAATCTTCAGAGCCGTTTGAGTCTTTTGTTGCTACCTTAGCAGAGACGATAAAAAAAGAAAAAGAGTCAAAAAAAATAAATGATGTTCCTCTAGCAAGTCAAGAAGTTGTTCCCGAAAAAAAAGAAGAATTACTTAAATCTGATGAACCTCTAAATGAAATTTTAGAACCTACACCAAACCCTGAAGAACCTTTTGAATCTTTTGTAACTACATTAGCACAAACATTAAAAAAGGAAAAAGAATTAAAAAAAATAAATGAACCTCCTTTAAAAGAAACTTCCAACGATATAGAAATTGACGCACAAAAATCAGAAGAACCTTTTGAATCATTTATTGCTGAATTAGGCAACGCGTTAGAAAAAGAAAAAAAGAAAAAAAGTGGAGTTCAATCTATAGTAAAAGAATTAAAAGCTTCTAGTAAAACAAAAGTAAAAAAAGAGAAGACTGAAGAGGAGAATAATGTAGAATTATTAAATTTAAATAAAGACGATTCGACTGAAAAGAAATCATCTTTTGTTTCTAAATACGCCCAAGAGCTTGCTAGAGATAGTAAAAACGAGATAAAACCATCTGAGGAAGATGTTAAAATTAAATCCATTGTCGCTGAACAAATAAACAAAGTTCGACAAGTTTATCCTAACATAGGAATGAGTAGTAGTGGTGGTGGTACCAATGCAGTTCAATATGCGGATGGTGGTACCATGAATGGTGATTTAAATGTATTGGGTCGTTATTTGTCTGGTGGTGTAGATTTAGCTCAAATTTTTAGTGGTTCCAATAATGGGATTCCTTCTAATGCTTTAATTCCTGACCCTTCTAAATTTATTTTTGCTGCGGATGGGGTTACAACCAATTTTACAGTTTCAGGAACTAACAATTCTTCTAATGCTTCACTTGTTGAAGTGTTTGTAGATAATGTCAGACAACTTTCTAATTCTTCTTATACCCTTTCAGGCGATATAGTTAAATTTATAGATCCTCCAGATTCTGGTTCTAATATTGTAATAATAACACCAAATTATCAAACAGTTAATGGATTACTTGCGTTTAAAGGAGATAAGGGTGATATAGGACCGATAGGACAAAGTGCTTATGAAATTTGGCGTGATAATGGAAATTTAGGTTCTGAACAAGAATTTTTAGATAGTTTAATCGGACCTGTGGGGATTGAAGGACCAGAAGGCATTCAAGGGGAGAATGGTTTTGATGGGCAAAGTGCTTATGATATTTGGCGTAGTAATGGAAACTCTGGTTCTGAGCAAGATTTTTTAGATAGCTTAGTCGGGCCTGTAGGTGAACAAGGTATTGCTGGTCCAAAGGGAGAAAATTCTTATCAGGTTTGGTTATCAGCTGGAAACGATGGAACAGTTTCTGATTATTTAAGTAGTTTAAAGGGTGTACAAGGAGACATCGGAGAAACAGGACAAAGCGCATATGATATTTGGACTTCTGAAGGTAATGTAGGATCAGAACAAGATTTCTTAAATAGCTTAGTCGGGCCTAAAGGCGATACAGGCGATACGGTAAGAAATACGGATGATCTAATTGAAGGTTCTGTTCATCTTTTCTATAGATCAGATAGAGTTATCTCAGATGCTCCAGTTAAATCAGTAGCGACTAAAACTGGTGATGTGACGCTTGAAATAACAGACATAAACAATTTACAAAGTACACTCAACTCCAAACAACCCGCCGGAAATTATGTAGAGTTAGTAAACAATTTAATACCAACGATTCACTTACCAGGTTCTGTTGATGAGATTCAAGAATATACAACTTTCGATTCATTAACTTCGACTGGAACTGGTCTTCAAAGTGTTCTTTATATTACACTAGATAATAACAAGGTTTATAGATGGGGCGGAAGTACATATGTCGAGATAGTAGGATCACCAGGTACAACCGATAGTTTATTAGAAGGTTCGCTTAACAAATATTTTACAATTCAAAGAGCAGCATCTGCTGCTCCAGTTCAATCTGTTGCAAATAAAACGGGAAATGTATTATTAGAAATTCAAGACATTCAAAATCTACAACCAAGCCTTACATCAACAAATACTACAACAACTCCTATTACTGCAAAACTTTCTTCAAGTTTAGGAGCATATTCAAATAATACAGTAATACCCGCAAATACTCCTTTTGAAACTATTCTTAAAAATTTATTAACAACCGTAATACCTGCCGTATATACTCAACCAACACTTTCCGTTTCCATATCCCCAACTACTCTATCCTATGAAATAGGAACAAACATCTCTCCAACTTTAACACCAAACTTCAATAAGGGTAGTGCTGGAGATGCTACACAATTTAGAATAAAATCTGGAGCAAGCATTCTTTCTTCTACTTCTACTTCTACTCCGCTCTTAACTAGTTTTCAGCTTAATGCTAATACCACTTTTACAACAGAAGTTGATTACGGTACTGGGCCTCAATTATATGATAATATAGGAAACCCATCAGGAACACCACCACCATCAGGAACTAGAACAGCTACTACAACATTTATCCCGTTTAGAAATAATTATTATACAGCGGATACAACAACTACAGCGGCTTCTGATTCCACACAAGTAAGATCTTTCGAAAATTCCACTACATCCAGATCTTTTAATATAAACATTCAAGCTGGAGATAAGAGAGTTTCTTTTGCATTCCCAACATCATTATCGAATATAAATGTTCAAGTAGTACAAGTAGGGGTAGGAAATATTACAACCGCATTTACAAACACAACAGTTTCTGTTGCTGGAGCAAACAATTCAAATTCTACAAATTACAGAGTTTATACATATTTGGTCTCTGCAGGATACCCACAAGCAGAAACATATTCAGTATCTTTTTAAGTTATGGCATTTCTAACTATTCCAGTTAATTTTTATAGACTCCAAGCAGAAGCATTGGATACAACAGAAGTTCATTCGACATATCATTCTTTAACTTCCTATGCAACCACATCTCCTTATGTATATTATGGGCAAGTTTGTTCTGTAATAGATGATGGAGCATATATAATCAATTCGGATAAAAGTGTAACAAAACTGGGAACTGGAAGTTCTACTCAATCAAAACAATACAAGTCTGAATATTATGGAATGAGTGCTACATATATAGGAACTTCTCCAATAGGAACATTAGAAACCGATCCCTTATGGACAATTAAAAAGTCTATATTTTCTTCTACGGGTACGTTTATTTCTTCTGCATCTTCAGTAAATATAGCTTGGACGGACAGGTATACTTTATAAATTATGGCTAATTTCACAATTACAAATAGCACATTCACATATAATTCGAGTGCGTTAGCTGGTTTTGTTAATAATGATCTTATATTTTTGCGTAACTCTAACTTAATTATAGATTCTGATAACAGGTGGGGATATAATGGTTCAGTTTTTAGCAGACTTGTAATTGAAGGTGCATATGGTGGATCAATTTTGATTGATGGTAGAAATGTTTGGGAGATTCCATTTTCATCATCTTCTGGTACGGTTCCAATTTTAAGTGCAATTGAAAATACACCTGAATCCATAGGAACAACTTCTGGAGCATATGGAAAATTACTCGGTGTTTGGAATAATACAGATTACGAGCCTATTTCTTCGACTAATGGTAATATTAAACCTTTACCTTCTAGTGGTTGGATAAAGTTGAAATCTAAAACAGGTAATTTTATTCCCAACGAGCAAATACAACTGTCTAACGGTTCAACTATAACTATATCGAGTTCTGGTAAAAGGTCATGGATAAACGTTGTAGGTAAAGCAGGGGGTTATTATGACCATCAAACTACAATAGGAACTTTGAGTACAAAAGGAGATTGGTATTATCTCAATGAGACTACTAACGGACAATATAATCAAGTAATAAAAGTACCGGTAAAAGACAATATTAACGGAGTATGGATTGAGACGAATCCTAATTCAGAACAATATATGCCTTGGCATAACGCAGCTACTTCGTGGGGTCTTTTGAATGTAACAAATGTGCTTTCTAGTGGATTTATTTATGGAGAGTTGAGTGCAAACGGAAGAATATTTAACAGCAGTTTGGAAAATGGTACGATAACTATTGCTTATAGCGGAGTGGATGGGAAATTTGGATATTTACCACCAGCAAATTGTAAGATACGAGTTCCTAATATATTTTTATCCAGTTCTGGAAACGGTACAGGAACACCCACAGCGTCTGCTGCTACGGGGTCTTATTCACAAAATATAGTAGCAAACTCCTATGACGATATGTTTTATAGAAGAAGTGGAACAAGAACAGCTAATTTTGAAAATTGTAATAGCAACTGGTCATATAATGCTAATGGAGCGGGGATAGATTTTATCCTACGAAATAGTGCTGTTCATGCTAAAATGAATTATGGTGCTACAGATAATATTGTTATTGATAATGTTATTGCATCACCATATAAGGGATATACTGCTTATAATTATGATAATTCAACTTCATGTTTAGCTATATATAATGCAAAAAACTGTAAATTAAATAACGTTTCTATTCTTGCTGTGAATGGCAGTACGTACGGAGTATTGGGTAATAGTAGTGTCCCCTTTTATATAAACGATTGTGAAAACATTGAGATCAAAAATTGTTTTTCAATGATTCCTAATGCAGGTAGAGAGCTGCGTTACAATATTCAAGTTGCTAGAAACACAGGTACATTTTTGATACAAAATTTCTCTTATCTAGGTGCACATGGAATGTCTTTGACAAACACAAATAATACTACTATCTATAATACAAAAGGTAAACAATTTGTAAACGGCATTCTCGATGTTACAGCAACTGGGCGAATTTTATTTAATTTAAACAACTGCAATAATACTTTTATAGATGGAGTTTATCAGTTAACTGAATTAAACAATTCAGTTAAAAATAGTTCGGGTATTCCAACTGGCGACCCCAGCATTACACTATATGCTTATAACTTAACTAACAATGTAGAGTTAAGGAACGTCGGAACACAAACAAACCCACTTACTAGTTTTAGTGCTTCTACAAATAATGGCAGTTTTGGGGTTTTAGATATTTATGATGCAACAAATATAAAGATTAGAAATATGCACATAGTTGCAAGAAAACTTATAGCGGATATAGGCACATCAGGTCAATCTAAAGGCACTTTAGCAGACACCATCTTGATGGAAAATTGTTACCTTTATCCATCATCATTTGGACGCTCAGGGGAAATACCTAACTACAAAAATTGTACTATAAGAGGTACATTAGTAGCTGCCGTAACAGGGAACACTTCTATTCCACAAGGTGACGTAGGTGGTGTTCATTTTAAAGATATTTTTTACTCAGATAGCAATGGATTGTTGTATTTAATGGCAAACGTACCTACCGATCTAACTAGTAATTATGTGGCAGTGGATTTAATTCCAAATGGAACAAATAAGTCCGGGTTTTTAGGTGATAGTATGATTACATTGTGCAATGTAGGGGATAGTATTACTTGGGAAATGCCGTATTACATGCTTGGCCATACAGGGTTTAGAAATGTGCAACCCACAATAAGAGGTACTAATGTTACAAATTTATCTGCGGCATTTCAATACGATAATACAAAAAACGGTTATAACAATAACTGGTTAACTTTAAATGCACAAAATCTTTCAGCAATTTCGATTGATCCTACTATTGGTATCAAAATGAAAATAAGAGTGACATCGACTGCGAATGTTGTAAATACGATTTTTAACTATTTATATATAGAAACGAACACCAATTCAATATCACAACAAATCAGATATCCTTTACCTAAAACAAATAAAGGAACGATAACAAATTTAATTACAAACTCTAGAGTTCAAATATATAATGAAACCACAGGGCAGGAGTTGTATAATGTAATTCACCAAGAATCGGGTGATTTGATATATGACTACAACAACGGAGAAGAAATATCGATAGGGGATATTATAAGAATTCGTGTCACTTATATTAATGGAACTACAGCCAAATTAAGACACGAAGTTAAAGCCGTAGCATCTCCAACAGGCTTCACAGCATTTGCAGATCAAGAAGATGATGTAATATATAATTTACATGCTATCAATGGATCAACAATTACAGAATTTACAGCAGATTATCCCACTATTCAAGTTGATATTAATGACCCTGATCAAACAACAAGTATACCAAGACTTTATGCATGGTGGGTTGCAAATGAATATACAGAACAAGGAATTAGAAATTATTATGAAGGACTAATAGCAGAAGATGTAGCGAATTACAAAATTATTACTGATGTTGTTGATCTAAAATTAGATAATACAAGAAATGTTGGTGTTGTATTCGAAGGAGATTATAGATTATATAGAGACGATGGAGATATTCCTATTGTAACAACCACATCAGGGGGAGGATCTGTCATTCTTTATGCAGGTAGAGTCAACATAACAAGAGTAGAGACAGGTGTTTCTGGATTAACAGAAGAAGAATCCGATACCTTGTTAAAGATTAATACGATACCTCAAGATACCTTTAGCTTAAAGCTAAGTTCAATTACAGAAGATGAAACTATTGGTATGAGATTAAAGAGCTCTGCAACAGTTTCAAATGTTTCACAAATACTTTCAGATACATTATCAATATAAATTATATGGCGATCGATAAAATCATTACTAAATCTTTAGCTTTAAGTTCTGTTAATTCAGATATTATTTTGAATAATTCAATTGATTATGTTGATTTAAAACAAGAAATATCTGATAACATTAAAAGTACAAGTTCTCTTGTTCAATCTAATAGTTCGTTATGGGTAGCTCTTTCTGGGTTAATTTTACCAGAAGAAAAACTCATAGTTGATGGAGGATCTTATTAAACCATTTCGTAGACTACGATAGAACTTTGGCTAGTGTATCCGGGATATCCAATATAACTAGTACCAGCAGACCAGTGACCGTGAAGTAGGTAATAATAAATTACGGTACCTGAAGGAACTCCAGGTGAATCTAAGTAACTCCGAGTAATGCTAAAAGAGCCATAATGGCCATTAGATGTGCCCATCCAAGAATCTCCAGAATTTCCATCTACCCCTAAAAGTCTGGAAGTATTTCCACCGATAATTCTTTGTATACCCACATTTACACCTCCAGCTCCAGGTGCAGTATAACCCTGACCATTAACAGTAACCAAAAACCGACTATTCGCTCTTGAACTTATAACTGTTATAATGCCATTGTTTACTGTGGCGTAGTTTCGCAAATCGCCGGATCTGGTTGAGTTTTCTGAAAACCCATGAAAAGAAGCTTTTAATATAGATCCTGGTGAATATATTTGTGAAGTCAGTGATTGAGAACTTGCTACAAAACTGGAAGATAAATTTGTAATTCGATTATCAAAATTCAAAGAATTGTTGTTAATTTTAAATAAAGAATCTCCAATACATTCTTCTCTATCAATAAATTCGTAAGGCATATGTGTTGTTATTATTTATTGTTTGAATCTGAAATTAACTTAGTTGTGCTGAGGTCGACTTCAACCATTTGGAATGAATCTTTTTCTTTTTCAGTTTGACCAAACAATTTTTCTAAAATTTCTTGTCTTGAAGCGACTATAACATTGTTATTAATAGTTGTGTCTCCTTGAGTTAATTCAACAATTTCTTTTTTACCGTCAATGTCCATCTTTTTTAACTCTTTGGTTTCCTTCGCTTTTTTATTGTGTAAATTAATTCTATTAAGAGACTCTATAGCTTTTGTGGTCGAAGATATTAATTCCGATAAAGCAGCAATTTCGTCGGGATTTTGTCCTTGTACAATGTACTCTTTTAAATCTTCTACTGCACCCAAACCAGCGTCAACTAAATTACTGGTCTTTTTTAAGATATATTCATTAATATTGTCTTCCGTAATTTCCATGTCATCCGTGCGTTTTGGTGGTTTGACGGTAGAATAGTCAAAAGAAGAAAGTTCTTCTAATAAAGTATCAAGGGATTCATTCATAAAGATATTTAAACAACTCTTGAAAAAAAGTAAAACTAAAGTAATATATTAATTCAATATGGAAATCACAGTAAACACTATATATGGGACCTTTATCGTTCCGAGAGAAAAAGCAGATCAATTGGTGGCATGGTTACAGCAAAATGCTATCAAAGCAGGACAACAACCCATTCAAGAAACTAGTAATGATGGACAACAATTTACAGGAAGGCAATTAATCAATGAGTAATACGGTAGAAGTTAAATTTGTCAAGACTCACGAAGACGCAGTTCTTCCTGTTCGCAAACACGACGATCCTTTGACTGGAGATTCAGGATATGATCTTACGGCAGTAGAAGATTGTATTATTCCTGCTCGAGGAGGTACAACAGTTCCAGTTGGTCTTAAATTGGGATATATCACCCCAGGATATTGGATTCGTATTGAAAGTCGTTCAGGTCTTCAATTCAAACATAACCTTTCAGCCTTTAATGGTATTATCGATTGTCAATATCGCGGCGATCTAGGAGCTAAAATTAATAATAATTCTGATATTGATTATCAGGTTAAGAAAGGCGATCGAATTGCACAATTGGTAGTTTATCCTTTAATTCATAGTGTGTCAGATTGGATTGAAGAAGCTCAAGAAACTACTCGCGGAGAAAATGGATTTGGTAGTACAGGACGATAATGTTTCAAAATCTTTTTATAGAAAAATTTCGCCCTAAAAAATTAGAAGACATTGTTCTATCATCAGAACATAGGGATTTCTTCTCTTCTCTAAAACAGAAAGAAGAAATCCCCAATCTTCTTTTTAGTAGTCCTCCAGGAACAGGTAAAACAACATTATCTAAAATTATCATTAAAGACATTTTAGATTGTCAATATCTTTATATTAATGCTTCTGATGAAAACGGTATTGATACTATTCGATCTAAGATTATTGGGTTCGCTTCTACTAAATCTTTGGATGGTAAGTTGAAAGTGGTTTTATGTGATGAGGCAGATTCTATTTCATTAGAAGCTCAGAAAGCTTTGCGTAATGTCATTGAAGAGTATTCTGAAAATACTCGTTTCATTTTTACTTGTAATTACCTTTTTAAAATAATTCCGGCTCTTCAATCTCGTTGTCAAATTTTTAATCTTGCACCTCCTCTTGAAGGAGTTATTAATCGAGTTATTTTTATTCTTAAAACAGAAGGTATCAATGTACCAAATGAAGAGAAACAAAAATTAATTGAACTAATAAAAAATGGATATCCTGATCTTAGAAGGATTATTAATGATATACAAAAATTTTCTTATGATGGTACTTTACACATTAGAGAAAATAATGCCAAAGGATTAGCAGAGAAAGTTATTAATAAAATTTTACAAAAACAAGATCCTTCAGAATTGAGGAAGTTTGTAATTGAAAGAGAAGTAGAATTTTCTAATGATTACCTACAACTTTTAAAAGAAATGTTCGAGGTTGTATTTAGTAATGATTTAGATGCATCTAAGAAGTCTTCTCTTCTTTTAAGTATATCTGATGGTATGTACAAAGATGCAATTGTGGTTGATAAAGAAATCAATTGGTTTAGTACTTGCCTAAGAATGTACTAACCTCTACCACAACATCTACCGCCTTTGGTAGCAACACTCTGATAATTTATAGTGTTCACTATGGTATGAGGTTGGTGAGGTGTTACTTTTGTTTCGCTGTTTTTAAGTTTAGTCAAATATTCATTAATATCTGAAGTTACTTGATGTTGTGAATTGTATCCTTTAGTTTTGTAAATAACTTTATTAGTATCAGGATCATGCAAAGATCCTATAAATTTTCCGTCTTCTAAATCAAGAGAAGTAAAATATTTTTTCATAGGTTAAAAGGTTCCTGGGAATTTATTTTGTAATGAGTCAAAACGATGTAATTTAACTGCTGTTATTTCATTGTAATAAAGCTCTGATTCAAATACATGCCTAACATTAATTACAAACCATTGTCCATAAAATTTATCTTGGAAGTCTCCAGAATCCACTCCTTCTGTTTTATCTATGCCTATAAATCTTCCAGGTTCTCTAAAAGATAAACCTAAAGTTTTAAAATGTATGCAAGCATTTTGAAACAAACCGACGTAAAGTAATTTTTGTAATCCGCTAGTCTGTCTTAATCCTGCATCTTCTTGATCACCATAAAGAGAAAATACAGGTTTTATATTACGATTTTCTTCTTTATCTTTATCAAGTGTCGTTAAGAAAAGATCTTCACTGGTTCCTCTTGAATTAGTATAAACCTCTTTAATATATTTTTCTGCTATTAATTTTCTAGCGGTTTTTACTGAATTGTTTTGAAACTCAACTCGATAAATTCTATTTTTAAAATCAAAAGAATAAACCGGTGAGGTACAAAATTCTTCAAAATTCATGGTGGGTGACATATCAACAAAACGGTAACTTGTGATCATGCCGTATTTTGGTGATTTAAAATCAATTTTATCACTAGCACCTTTTATTATGGGGGCTCTATAAGAAAGAGTTTTATCTGTGTTGCCCCCATAAGCTTGTAAGAAAAAGTGTTCAATTTGATACTCCCCAGGACCTTCTGTATCTTTGCCTGCTTTTTCGAAAAATGTACTTACCGGTTTTAATGTCAATCGGCCAATATCTGTAGCTTCTGGTCCTCTTTCTTTAATCAGTAAGCTAAAATCATAAACTTTATCGGCACCACCAGAATCTAATGTTTTTTCGCTGGTGTGTTTGTCATAAATATACATCAAACTTTCATAAGCATTAGTTTGAGTGGGTGTAGTATAAAAAATTTTAGAAGATCCATCTTCCCATTCATCATCATTAACAGGTACACCATCAGTAGAATCTAATCCTTCTAAAGATTTCTCTATGATTTCTTTCATGGCTTTACCTGTTTCTAATTTTTGATCTACATTAGATTTTGCGGTAGAGTACTCCATGATATCAGTAATCATTTTTTGATACCATTCATCCCAAAAATAAATTTTTAAACATTTAATTGTATTAGAAGCTGCGTTTTGAGAACCTGGAGGTGAACCAATATCTTCTATATCATAGACAGAAAAAAGATAAGAAAGAGTCCAATGTTTTGGATCTGAAATATTGGTGAGACCTGGAATTTGACTTTGGGTGTTAGAATCAGAAAGAGTAGGTACAACACGAACTCTTAATTTATCATTACCATCATTTCTAAAATTATAAAAAGTTTTGGGTGCAATAGTATTAATATTAGTAGTACTATCTAAAATTTGACCCAA
>Ga0315904_10003358_pt1 | contig 23610 bp, 34 predicted proteins | sample LakEriMetagenome_6_FD_203529 | JGI IMG/M metagenome (GOLD analysis project Ga0315904, IMG submission 203529) | Freshwater fungal communities from buoy surface, Lake Erie, Ohio, United States - Buoy 12 MA120 | ecosystem: Environmental > Aquatic > Freshwater > Lake | place: USA: Lake Erie, Ohio... | reverse complement strand
CACCCGCGCGGCGGCCGCCGGAGAGCAGGCGTGGACGCAGCCGACCACCGGCAACGCCGGCACCTTCTGCGATATCCGCTTCCGCCTCGTCTCCGTGGCGGTCTCGCGGCGCTCGCAGAACATCTACCGACGGCGCGGCGTTGCGCGCGGCCCTCGCGGCCGCGCGCGGCGCCTTTCGTCCGGCCGCGATCCTCTTCCTGCGATCGAGCAACGGCCGGGCTCCTGCGGAGAGAGGGGTAGGCCCTCGCGCTTGTGTCGCGCCTCGACCGCGCGGCCGGCCTGGTTCGAGTCCAGGTCTCCGCACCACGACCAAACCCACCGAAAGGGATTTCCGATGCTCGCAGACACGCCGCGCAACATTCTCGACCTTCAGACGCAGATCCTCGCGCAGACGGGCCGCGTCGGCTCTGCACGGTTTGTGGAGTCGGTCGACATTTCCGGCGGCGTCGGTCCTGCGACGGACTCCGTAGCGGCGCCAATCATCTTCCCCGGTTCGGGGTGGGTGATCGCCATGTACGGGCAGACGCTCTCAACCGTGCCGACATGTGACGCCCTGGACTTCGCGACGCTCGCTTTCCGCCTCCAGTTCGGCGGCACCGAAGACATGACGGTTGACGGGCGCGGCGCGCCTGACTTCCTGCCGATGCTCGCGGCGGTCGGCGGTGTGTCCAACTGGATGCCGATGCTGCGACGCGTGAACCGCGGCGATCTCTGGATGGTCACGTTCCGCAACTCCGGCGCGGTCCGCACGCAAAACCCCAAGCTCGTTTTCGCGTTCGTGACCGATCAGGATCTCGCACGGATGCAGGCGGCGCGCTGATGCTCGGCGCGGCGTCCCATCTGCCCCGCCGCGGCGCCTCGGTCCTGACGATCCCAGGGGTCTCGGGGGTCGCGCTCACGGCCGCCACAACGGGCGCGCTCGTTGAGTACCGTTGGCCCGCGGCGTTCAAGCTCGCCGGGTTGCTGTACTTCCCGACGGCGCCGGGTGTGCTTTCGCTCGGCGTTGCGGCGGGCCGCCTCTGGCTGCGCATCATCGACGATGACGGCGACACCTTTGCTTTCGACACCGTGGGCACGGCAACAAACGCGTTTGAGACGCCGGGCCGCGCAATCAACGGCTCAGGCTCGCCGCTGTCCCTCGGCACCGAGCTCCTCGACCCGGTGGACGGCGCGCCGTACCAACCGCGATGGTTTGCGCTTGAAAGGCGCGTCCGCGCGGGCGAGACGTGGCGTTTCCAGGCTCGGAACGCAAACACCGTTACCGTGACGCCGTTTCTCGGCTTTCGCGTCGAGGAGTTCGACCGATGATCCGCAAGCCGAACGCCCCGCCGTTTGCCCAGCAGCTCCCGCCCGTGCTGCGCAACATCGCGCCGCCGCCAGCGAGCGGTGCGGAGCGCCTCGCCGCGGCCCTCGGCGGCGTGACCCCGCAAGCCGCCTCCACGTCGCGCGTCGTAGTCGAAAACGGCCGTCCCGTGCGCGAGGTCTTCGCGCAATCGGTCTTGCTGCCAGACACGGCGGAAGTGTCCTTCGGCAAGTTCACGCGCCCATGGCGCGGCGTCGACATATTCGCAACCGTCGACGTTATGGGCGCCGCGAGCTCGGCCGCGTTTACGGTCTACGCCATGATCGGGGGCCAGCGGTCCTACGTGCGAAGCGGCCGCATCGGGCGCGCCTTCAACGGCCAGAACGCCGCGCCGATCCATGTCGTGTCGCTGCGCTCCGTCCAGGCGGAAACCTACGAACTAACGCTCAGCTACGATGACATTCCCGCCGTCGGCGCCCGCGCGCTAATCACGGCGGTCGGAAGTGAAGACGCCCTTTCAGCCGACGATCCGACGGTCGGCGCGATCCCGTTTGCAGGTACGGCGCTTTCAGGCACACCACAGGTGCGCGCCGTCGTTAGTCCCGCCGTGCTCGTGGGGCTGAATGCCGTCCACACCGGACTAGCGGGCAGTGGCCCGATCTATGTCCAGCTCGGAGGGACGAACCCCGCGTTTATGTCGTTTGCCATCCCGGAAGGCGGATCGCTGTACTCCTGGGATCGCGGGCTCCAGGTGTACCGCGTGGGCGCAAGCGGTTCGATGTCCGCGCGCGTCTCGTCGACGCCGGCCGCGTTTACCGCGTCCGCCAACGGAACCATTATTGCGTTCCTGAGATGACCGCGCGCCGCGCGGCGCGCGCTCTTGGCTCTCTCGCGCTCTGCGGGTTTGTCCTGGCGGGATGCTCGCCGGCGCAGCAAGCGATCTTACGCTCGCGCGGCCCGGACTTCCTGGCGCGCGTTGCGTGCGTCTTGCTTCGCTGGACGACGCCGGAGGGGCTCTCCCGCGAGCTCTGCGCGTCGGCCGAGGAGCTCGCCGACGTGGGAGAGGAGCTCCTTGCGGCACGCGCCGAACACGACGCCGGCGCGCCCCCTGTCGCAACCGCAGCGGCGCTCTCCGTGCCGGCCGCCGAGCTTGAACCGCCAAAGCGGCGCGTGCCTCGGCGGCGCTGTACGGGCTGGGTCACCCTGGGGAAGGAGGAAGACGGTGGAACGCGAGACGCAGGATCTTCTAAGCCGGCTGGTGGAGCAGTCGAAGGAAGCGACGATCGCAGCGCAGCAGGCGGCGCGCGCTGCGACGCGGGTAGCGGATCGCGTTGCGACCCTTGAAGGCGCGATCGGTGCGACGCGGCACGAGGTGCAGAGCCTCGCGGATGAGGTCGCGCGCGTGCGCCGTCGTGTCGACGGGAGCAACCCGCCGCCGGACGCCGGGCCGCCCGACCCGGCAACGGGCAAAATGCCCCGCCCGCCGAGCCTGGCAGACGTGGCGGGCGCCGCGCATCGGCAGGCGGCCGGCGTTGCCGCGGCACAGGCAGATTTTGAGGGGCGGGTACTTCGCGAGCTCGCGCAGCTCCGCACGTCGGATGCCGAGGTGATCGGCCGCCTCGACCGCCAGGATCACGCGTACGGGATCGACCGGCGCGGCGTTGCGGCGCTGCTTGGGCCGCGAGCTCGGCGCCGGGCGCTGGAGCTCGTCGCGTTCCTGGCGATCGCCTGGCAGACGTACGAGCGCGCGCGCGCCCTCGACTCGGCGGCACACGCCGCGCCCCCTTCCGCGCCGGCGGAAACGCATGGTAAGCTGTGACGCATGGATCCCGCCGCCCCGCCGCTGCCCGCTAGGCCCTCGCCGGAGTGGCTTGTAGACCAGGCGATCCGCCTCATGTCCCTGTGGGAAGAGGCGGACGATCCGGAACAGTACGTAGACGGCACGCGCGCCGATCTGGCGTTTACGATGATCCTCGACATGCACGCGCGCGCGTGCGGAAGGCTGGCGCCCTGATGGTCACGACGATCGGCAACTTCTCCGTGTCCTACGGGCTTCCCGGTACGCCCTCCGTGCCGACGCCCTCCCTTCCTACGGCGCCGACGCTGCCCAACCCGTGGGAGGTCGCGGGAGGGCTCCTGCCCCCCATGGCGCCGCCGCCGCCGCCGCCGCGCCAGTCGCTCTCGGTCGCCGCGGCGTCGACGACCACCACGGGGCGCTCGCTCGGTCTCGAGCTCCTGCGCGCGAGCTCGGGCGGCGGCTCATCGTCGTTTCTGGCGAAGGCCGTTACGTCCAGCGTGCCGGGCGCCGGCGCCGCTCCCGCTCCTGCTCCCGCGCCGACCTACGATCGGGCTACCCGCATGTACGAGGCGCCCGCGCCAAAGCAGGGGATCCCGTCGGTCGCCCTCGTCGCCGGCGTTGCGGGCGCGGCGGCTCTCGCCTTCTTCCTTTTCCGGGGCAAGCGGTGAAGCTCTCTCCGGTCGTGCTGCTCGGCGCCGCCGCCGCCGCGCTGCTGGGCGTGGCCTACGCGTCGAGCAAGCCGGGGCAAGTGCGCGCGCGCTACTGGATCGGTCAAGCCGTGGTGCTCGCGGGCGGCGTGACGGCGCGCCCGGCGATCGTGGTGTCCATCGACCAAGCCGACCAAACCAAGCCGCCGATCTACGGCGTGCGGACGGCGGACGGCGTAACGTCGTTTGTTGCGGAACGCGATCTCATTCCGATCGCGGTGTGACATGGCGATCGGCTGGTTCGGCGAAGACGTGGCGGACGCAGTAGGCGGCGCGCTCAAAGACGCCTGGGACGTGTTCGACGATCTCCCGGTCCTGGAGCAGCTTGGCGACGGCGTAAAAGCCGTAGTGACGGGGCCGCTTCGCGACTTCGCCAAGGATTCGATTGGGCAAACGGTGCTCCGCGCGATGGCGACCGCGGTCAGCGGCGGCGTGGGGCTCGCCCTCATGGGCGCCGGACCGTTTCAGGTGTTCGCGATGGCGTCGGCGCACGCGCTGCCGGGCATGGCTCGCGGTGATTCGTTTGAGGAGGCGCTTCTCACCGAAAACCTGTGGCGCCTCGAAAAAACGGCCGAGCTCCTCGGCCCGGACGTGGCAAGCCAGCTCCCGGACCAGTGGCGCGACGCGATCGACGAGCTCAAGGCCCGCGCCGCGGCCGCGCTGCCCGATCTGGCGCTCCCGGAGGCCGTAAGCGAGCTCGCGGCGCGCGCGGGTGTCGACCCGGAAACCTACGCGCGGCGGCTTGCCGCCGAAATGGGGATCCGGGAGGACATGGCAGTTCAAGCCCTGGAAATGGTCGGTCGCATCAACCTCATGGACCAGGGGTCCTACGATCTGGCAACGGGCCGGCGGCTCCTGACGCCGCAAGAGGCCGCGCGCGAGGCGTTCGCGCGGAGCATCAAGACGACGGTCCGCGCTGATGCTCGGCCCGAGTCGTGGGCGCTGATGCGCTCAACGCCCACGATCGCAAATCGGGCCGTGGCGACGACCACCACGGGGCGCTCGCTCGGTCTCGAGCTCCTGCGCGCGCACGTGGCCGTTCCGGTGCGGCCGAACGTGGAGCGCGCCGCGCGCCCTGCCGACGAACCGCCGCCGCCGCCGCCCGGCGTCTCCGGCGTCGCGGCGCTTGTCGTGGCGGCGGCGGTTGTGGGCGGCGCAATCGTCGTTGCGCGCCGCCGATGAAGCCGAAGCCTGGGGCGTCGCTCCCGGTGATCGATGTCGGCCCGGCGCGCGTCGCCTCGACGTGCTTGGACTGCGCCGCGCCGTGCGAGCTCCCGCCCGACGGGCGGCCGCTCTGCGCGCGTTGCGCCTCTGCGCCTCGCCCGGCCGGCGTTCGCTTGGGCGGGGTAAACGTGCCGCTTCCGCCGGAGCTCGCGGAGCCGATCGCGCGCATTCAGGCGCAAGCCTCGGCGCTGGCGAGCCTGGGCGAGGAGCTCGCGCGCGGCGTCTCGACGTTTGAGCGCGCGCTTGCGGACGCCCGGCGCGCCGTCGAAACGCTTGCGCCGCCGCGAGCTCGCGCCCGGCGCGCCCGGCGTCGCTAGCGTCGCGGTCGCGCCTGCTCGGGAGGTACGGCGAGCTCCTCGCCGTCAAGCGCGCACGCGCGCCCGGCGAGGAATGCGGAGGCCAGCGCAAGAAGCAAGACGACGATCCCGGCGCCGCCGCGGCGTTGCGCGTACTGCTGCCGCGCGCTGTCTTTTGCGAGCTCTCCAAGGTCCATGGGGCAACACGTTACCATCGGTAGACGCCGCGGGGTGCGGCGTGGCATGGTGCGCCCATGCTCGATCCGAACCTGACTGCTGTTGTGGGCACACCAAACGACCACGTAACGCACTGGGGAATCACTAGGAAATACACGGACGGAAGAGGCCGCGAGAAGTGGGAGCATCTGGAAGCGCCGGACGCCTCCGGCGTCTATCTGAAGCGGTGGCCCCTGGAGTCCCTCAACCTCGCCATGGTCCAAAAGACATGGGGCGCGGGAGAGTATCGGGTCCACTGGATGACGCTCGACCCCGAAAACCCCGAGCCCTCCCAGCGCACGATGAGCCAGGGCAACGGCTCTCCGTTCCGCGTGGAGTCGCCGGCGCCCGAGGAGCCGGCGCCCTCGCTCGCCGCGAGCCCGGCGCCGGCGGCGCCCCTTTCGACGCCGGCGGGCTCGGATCCGCTGTCGTTTGCGCTGCACTTCGCCGAAATGCAGGATCGGCGGCTTATGCAGACGCTTACGTCCCTCCGCGCGGCCGCGCCGGGGCTGGCGCACGCGGGCGGCGCCGCCGGCGATCCGGCCGTCGCGGACCTTCGCGCCGAGCTCGCCGGGATGCGCGCCCGGATGGAAGCCGACGCCGAGCGGCGGAAGCTGGAAGACGAATACCGCGCGAAGCTGGCCGAAAAGGAGCGCGAGATCGAGCGGCTGCGCGCGCGGCGAGACCGCGAAGACGACGAAGGGCCGTTTGAGCCCGGCGCGCCGATCCTGGAGCAGCTCGCGCCGCTCGTGCTGAATTGGGCCGCCAAAAACGTGGACGCCGCCGCGAAACTGCTCCCGCTGATCATGGGGACCGCCGCGGGCGAGGCGCCGAGCTCGCCGGCGCCGGCGCTCCCGGCGCCCGCAAGGCCCGCAGCGGCGCCCGCGCGCCCCGTGGTGACGCCGATCGTGCGCCCTGTCGTGGCGCCCGCGCCGGCGCCGGCGCCCGAACCGGAGCCCGATCCGGTCTCGCCGAGCTCCGAGGCGTGGACGCCGATCGGCGCCGCGGCGCCGTGATAGCCTGACGGCATGTACCCGATCGCGGCCTGGAGCTCTGAAGACGAAGAAGCGGCAAACCTGCGCACGGCGGCCGCCCGGAGCGGCTGTCGCGTCCGGACGCTGCGCGTCGTCCCGACGAGCACCGGGCCGCGTGTCGCGGGGGTCGTCGACTGCCCCGACGGGTGGGCGGCCGCTCGGATGCTGCTCGCCGCGGCGATCGAAGACTCGCAAACGGCCGGCGCGCGCGATCTGGCCCTGGAGCTCCGCAACGGACGCAGCGATGCCGAATTTGCGCGCGCCGTGTTTGCGTTCGTGCGCGAAAACGTGGCGTTCGTGCGCGAGGCAGGCGAGGTGTTCACGGGCGCGAGCTACACGATCGCCACGGGGGCCGGCGACTGCGACGACCACGCGCGCGTGACCTACGCGCTTTTGCGCGCCGGCGGCGTTCCGGCGCGTATGGCGTTTCTCTATCGGACCCTTGCCGCGGGGCCGTCGCACGTGCTCACCGAAGCCGGCCTGGGCGGCGTGTGGGTGCCCTTGGAAACGACGATCGCGGCCAAGTTTGGCGAACCGCCCACGGTGGCGGCGCGCCGCCTCGGGCTGATCGACGACCGAACCGACATTACAAACGGAGTGCTGCACATGACCGAGCGCGATTTGTCCCCCGCTTTCCTCCGTGACGCGCTCGAAGCGCTCGGGCACATTTGCGGCCCGCGGGAACCGTCGCGGGACGACGTTCGCGCGTTCCAGGCGGCGCACGGCGGCCTGGCCGTGGATGGTCTCTACGGGCCGAAGACGCACGCCGCACTGGTGGCGGCGCTGCACGCGGAAGGCATGGGCGAGCTTGCCGCGCGCGGCATGGGCGCGCCTGCCGCCGGAAACGCGCTTACGCCGGATCTCTCGGCGGGCTTTTTCCGCGGCGTCGCGGCCATGGCCGAGCGGATGCGCGAAAAGGGTGCCGGAATCGACGGAGACGATCTGCTCGCGGTGTGGAACGCAGAAAGCGGCGTCCGAGCAGCGATCAAAAACGGCGCCGGCGCGCCGTACTACGGGCTCAACCAGATGGGGATCGAGCAGATGCGCGCCGCCGGATTTTCCGGCGACGCGGCCGCGTATATGGCGCTTGGCGCTGAGGGGCAGCTCCCCTACGTGGAGCGCTACTACACCAACGCGACCGGCGGCCGGCTGAACCTGCTCCAAGACTCCGCGGATCTCTACGTCGCGAATTTCCTGCCGGCGTTCCTGCCGCAAGCCTCGCGGGATCCGGCGTTCGTGCTGACAAGCCAGGCTAACGATCCGCATGGCTGGTACCGCTGGAATACGGGGCTGGACGTGGACAAGGACGGCACGATCACAAAGGCCGATCTCAAGCGCGCAATCGGTCGCGCCCAGCAATCCGATCGCTGGCTCGAGATCCGCCGCCGCTTCCACGCGGAAAGCGGCGCGCCTCCGGGCAGCGGCGCCGCCGTCGTGCTCGGCGTGCTGCTCGCCATGGGCGCCGCGGCGTGGTGGGTCACGCGCGCGTAACCGCACCAAATCGGAAACTCGCCGCCGTTTTCCCAAACGGAACAAAGTCGGCACGTTAGGGAGCAGCTTTGCACGCGCGTTCACGCGTGCGCACGCTTGCGCACGCTTGCGCACGCGTGCGCGCGCGTGCATAGCTGAACCTTCGCGCCGCTGCGGCGGCGCGGGAAGGTGAGGCAAGAATGGTTTACGTGGTCGTGTTCCGAGACTCGCGCGCGCTGCTCCTCGACGCAGAAAGCGAGGCGGCCGCCGTCGCGCGCGCCGGCGAGCTACAACCGGACACGCCGCCGATCGGCGTCGTGACGATGCCGCCCGGCCTGCTGGCGTGTGAGCTCGCGGTTGCGGATGGCAGCGAAGGCCCCGCCGAGCTTGCCGCGTCGGGTGTCGTGCTGGAGCCGCTCAACGATGAATGCGCGGATTTCCTGGAAGCGTGCGACGCGATCGGAGAGGCGGCGCCGGACGAGGAAGGAGCGGCCGCCGATGTCCCCGCATGATCGCGAGCGGCCGGCGCTTTCGCGCCGTGACGTGCTGCGCGTCGCCTCAGAGGCGGACCTTGATCCGCGCACCGTCGCGCGCATCGTGAACGGCGGCGGCGTCCCGAGCTCGCGCGCCGTCGCAAAGGCCCTCCGAGACGCGCTGACGCTCGCCGGGTTCGAGCAGCTCGCCGAGCGGCTGTGACCGACGATCGGCCGCCCTCGCCCCGCGAGGAGCTCGGAGACTTCCAACGCCGCCGGCCCGAGCCCGTAGAGAGGATTCCGGGCTGCGACTGTGTGTTTTGGGCCTGGGCGGCGCGCTCGCGCCGTCATGAGCGGCTGTGCCCGCTTGCCCCGCAAACGAAGACGAAGACGAAAGGACGATGAACCATGCAAGCTAAGATCGCCTCGCTGCTCACCACTGCCCCGGATCGCCTCGCCGCCTACGCTGCCGTGCAGGGGGGCAAACCGGTGGGCGTGGTCGTGCTTCGCGGCTCTCTCGACGGCCGGGACGTGCTGGTGATGTTGAGCGGTCAAGACGCGATGGAGCTCGCGGCCGCGCTGATCGTGGCGACAGCGGCGGCCGCCGGCGTGGCTACGCCGTGCGTCGAGGTGGCGCCCGGCGCCGCGCCGGCGGAAGCGGGGAAGGCGTGAGCGCGCGCCCCCGTCGCCTCGTTGAGGCGTCCGACGTGATCGCCTCCACGAAGGCCGAGCAGGCGCGCGCGCTCCGGCTGTGGGCAGACCGCGCGCGCGCCGGACACGCGGCCGAAGTGCTCGCATCGATTGCGGAGACGGGCGCCCGCTTGCGCGCGCTGGGCCTGGCGGACGCCGCCGCGATCTGCGAGCGGCTCGAGGAGCTCACAACGGCCGCCCCGCCCGACGTGCTAGCAGCGGCCCTCGAGCTTGCCGCCGCGCGCCTGGCGGCAACCAGGGGCAACGCATGAGCGCCGAGCACTACGACCGCGCCCAAGCCGTCTTTGGTGCAGGCGGCGCCGCGTTCGAGCTCCCCGACCCTCCGCGCTGCCTGGTGGGCTGGTGGCGCCGCGTCGAGGTGGGCGAGGCGCCGGAAGCGAAGGGCGGCCCGATCCTGCGATCGTCCGTGTGGTGCTTCGTGGTCGCCGGGCAGGGCGCGACGTGGGCGGACGCCTGGGAGGCGGTCGCCTGCGGCGGCTTCCTCGCGGGAAGCAAGGAAGTGGGACAACCCGGCAACGTGTCCCAACTTCTCGCCGAGGCGGCCGCGGATGGGCCAACGTGAGCGCGAGTTCTCGGCGGCCCGCGCCGAGCTCCGGCAAAGGGAGGCGGTCGCGGCCGCGCAAGCGGAGGTGTTTGCCGACGCGCCGAGCTCTCTCACGGCGTACTGTCTCGCGCGCACACTCCTCCGCGCGCGGCTCCAGGTGTATCACCGCGCCGAGAGGCGCGTAGACGCGGCAACGCGCGCCCTCGAAGCCGCGCAGGCGGAAGCGTGGAACGCGCGCGAGGCGTGGTTTGAAGCGGAGGCGCACGTGTTGCGCGCCGTGGCGCTCGTGAAGGAAGCCGCGGGCGTCTACGAGCGCGCGCGGGAGTTCATCCAACAATGGGACAACGAACGAAAGTCCAGGTGCATCGATGAGTGAAGAAAAAGCCTGTGTGCTCTGCGACTCCGCAATCATCGCCCGCGGAGAAACGCTGCTCGTGCTGGCGTATACGTGGGGCGCGGAAAACGAGCGAAACGGGGCGCGGGACGCGTCGCGCGCCACGCGGACGCCCTGATCGACCTTCAGAACGCGCGCGCCCTCGCAGGACGCCTCGCGGCGCACGGGATCCCGTGGGAGTTCGTCGAGCTCCTCAGCAACGCGCGCCGCCGTGCCGAGCTCGCCGAAGCGCGCGCCGCGCATCTGGAGCGCACCGAGCAGATCGCCGTGGCCGCCGCGCGCGCCCTTCAACGCGCGTTCAACCTGTCCGAGGAGTGGCGCCTCGCCAAGGACGCCGGCCCGACCGACCCGGACCAGTGCCCGTTCTAGACATGGCGGAATCGTTCCGCTGTCCGTGGAAAATCCCGCCGGGAAACCACGGCCGCGGAGCGGCCCTCCTAACTCTTGTGTCATGGGGCATAACTCGACGAGCGCCCCGAGGGCTCGACGGCTTCACCAAGGAGATCCGAGACATGAACACGACCGAACAAACCGACCCCGGAAAAAAAGTGTGTGAAGGTGGGACATGCTCCGGCCCTGCGGAGCCGCACCTACCAGACGGTAGGATGCTGGCGTGCGCCTGCGGACGGCGCCGCCTCACGGATCAGGCGCTCGCGATCGAGCAGTACCGAGAGATCCTCTCCGAGCTCGGGCAGGTACTCGACGTGGCGCCTCGCGAAAGCGTCGTGAGCGCGGCGCGGCGCGCCGTCAAAGCGCGCGAGGATGCGCGCGAGGAGCTCCGCAACGTCCGACTCGGCCGGGCCGAGCTCGAGAGGACGCTTGCCCGCCTGCGCGGCCTGGAGACGCCCTAGCGTGGAACCGTGGACCGACCCGGCGATCTACGGCCCCGAGCGAGCGATAGAGCTTTCCGAGGATCAACGCCGATGGTGGGAAGCCGACGAGCTCCGCGCCGTGCGGGAGCTCGACGAGTCCCTTGCACATCTGCGCTTCGCTCTCGCCGTTGCGGACGACGCGACAAGCGCACAAGACGCCGAGCTCGCGGCCGCCGCCGTGCGGCTCTCGGCAACGTGGACGGCGGCGGTCGTCCACGACTCGGCGCGCTTGATGCGCGTGCGCCGCCGCTCGCACGCGCCCGGACGTGCCGCGCGATTCTCCGAGGGGCTCCGCAAGGCACTCGACCTCGCAACGCGGGATTTCGAGACCGCGCAGCGAAAACACGATGAGGCGCGCGGCGTTATGGCGTGATCCTTAAAGTAACACGAGAGAGGCGCCGCCGAGCGTTCTAAAAAAATAGAATGCTCGCCGGAGGACACCAAAAAAGCCGCGCTAAGCCGGACGCTTAGCGCGGCTTCTTTCATGTAAAACGCGAACCGTTGGCCGCGACGCGCGCGCGCTGGACGCTTGCCGCGTGCTCGCGTGGCGAGGTAGTTTGCCTCCCCTGCGCATGGGAACCGCGGACCACCTTTTCAGCGTCACGGCCGCCGCGGAAACGCGGAATTACACCGGAAACGCACAAAAAAGGAGCGACCCGGCACCGCATGGGGGGGGTGTGCCGGGCCGCGTGCGTCTCCCACGTCCAGGTGAAGAGGTGCGCGCGTGAACAGTACCCACGCAGCGATCCTCGGTCAACTGGAAACGCGGACGGAGGATTTCCGGTTCGGCCGCGCCGCCCGGCACCGGAGCAAGGCCCGCGAGGCCCGCGCCGAGTACGCCGCCGCGGTCGACGGGTGGATCGCTCGCCTCGCCGCCTCCATGGGCGTCCCGCTGCCTCGCCGGCGCGGCCGCCACGAAGGAGACGCCTACCTCGCGGCGCCGCTTGAAGGGACGCGGGAGGCGCTCTCAACGCAGCGATGGCACGACCAACGAGCCCGTGGGCAGGAAGCGCGGTTTGCGCGCTTGCGGCTCTGCGGGACGCGTACGAGGCTCGCGCGCTGCGGCTGGTGCGGCGAGGATGGGAAGCCGGTACCCGAGGGGTGCGGCGTGTCGAGGCTCTGCGCGCGCTGCTCGCTTCAGTTCGCCAAGCGCCGCCGCGCCCGGTTCGGGCGCGCGCGAGCTCGAGCGCTGCTCGACAGTGCGCGCGCCGGCGTGACGCGTAAGCGCCGCGCGGGTGGGCGCTACACGGAAAAAATGCTTACGCTGACCGTGCCCCACGTCACGATCGAGCAGATCGAGCGGCGTAGTGCCGAGCTCACGGCGCGCGCCCTCCGACGCGGAGACGGCGCGCCCGGCCCGGCGGAAAAGCGCCGTTTGCTTGCGCGAGCACGCGCGGCGTCCGAGCTTGCGCGGCGTGCGCAAGGTAGCGACGTGAAGCTACGGATCGATCTGCTTTGGCGCGCGTGGCCTCGGTTCCGGCGCCTGCTTGTGGCGCACCTCGAATTGCGCGGAGAGCATCTGTGGTCGCGCCTACACCGCGCGTTCGAGTGGACGCCCGGCAACGACGGCGCCGGCCATCCACACTTTCACTGCTGGCTGTGGTCTCCAATGATCCCGTGGGAGCTCGTCGCGATCTACTGGACCGCGGCCCTTCTCGACGAAGGCGCGCCGCTTCCGACGACAACAAACGGCTACTACCGCACCGATCTAAAAGTCTTCCGCGCCTTCGACGGGCGCGCGGTCTCCGAGCTCCTGAAAGGCGGCCGCCGCGAGGCGCTTACGCTCTCGCGCCTCTACCAGGGCAAGGGGCCGGGAACCGCGTTTGACTACTCCGACGGGTGGACGATCGCGGAAGCTATCGCGGCCGACGCGCTACCGGGCACGGTCGCGGATCTGTACGAGGCTCTCGAAGGAAAACGGCTCACGCAGGCATCACGCGGCTTTTTCGAGGAAAACGAGCCGGCGCGTTGCCCGTGCTGCGAAGGAAAAGGAGCCTTCACGGTGCGTTTTGAGCATCGTCCGCCGGCGGATGTTGCCGCGCCGCTCGCGCCGCGTCAGAAAGGACCCGAGCCCCCATCATGAGAGCGATCTACTGCGACGCCTGCGTCCGAGCCCGCGGCGGCCCTGAGCGCATCGGCGAAGAGAGAACAAGCGCCGTGCTGCACGGACGCTGCACGGACTGCCGCGCGGCGTTCTGCCTGTTTTGCCGTTCGGCCGAGGACGCGCGCACGCATCGCGGCTGCTCGATGCACGGGGCCTCGGCGTTCGTCCATCGCCTGCGCATCTTCGACGTGTCGGAGCGCCCCGACGAGGCGCCAACGCTCCGCGCCCTTCCCGAGGATCCGTAACTGCGGCGCCCATGCTAGCGTGACGACGTGGCGAGCTTGCTCCTTTCCCCTTCGACCGGCGACGCGTTCAGCGCGCAAGCCGCGGACGCCTCCCCCTTCCAAGCGTGGGACGGCGCGATCGTTCGCGTGCCGACGACTTCCGGAGCGTTCGTTGTCCGAGCTCCTGCCGGCGCCGGCGCAGCAAACGGGCAAGCGTTTGCTGTGCTGGACGTAGACGGCGACGCACCGACAAACCCGATCGTCATCGACGGTAACGGGCTCCAGATCGACGGCGCGGGAACGCTGACGCTCGTAGGCGCGGGCGAGCTCGCCGTCTTCGTATCCGTGGGCACCGAATGGCGGCGCACGCTGCCTGTGTTCAGCGTCGACGGCGCGACCGCGGAAGACACCTTCACGCGCTTTTTGCCCCCGGCGGACTCCCCGACCAACGTGGACGCGAAGATCGCGGTAGCCCTCGCGACGGCGGAAGCGGACGCGACCACGAAGGCGAACGCCGCCGAAGCGGCCGCGGTCGCAACCGCAAGCCTCGACGCGACCACGAAGGCGAACGCCGCCGAAGCGGCCGCGGTCGCAACCGCGAGCCTCGACGCGACCACGAAGGCGAACGCCGCCGAAGCGGCCGCGGAAGCGTACGCGGACGGCCTAGTCACGTCGCCGGCGATCGGCGGCGTTCGCGGTACGGCGCTCGACGCAAACCATATCCACGCGTGGGAGCTCACGGAGCTCGTCGGGACGACGTTCGCGGACACTGGATCAAGCGCTCAAAAGGTCACGCTTACGATGGCGGACGCGGCCAACGTGCGACTTGGCGCGGCCGGTCTGTTTGGCCCGTGCCCGTTTTTCGGCGCGACGGCGCTTGGCGGTAACGCCGCCGCGCGCGCGGACGCGTTGATCTCCGGCTTCAACGATCTACCTACGATCAACTGGACGATCGAAGCGTGGGCGCAGCTCGGATCCATCGGCACAAGCCAAGTCAACGCGCTAGTGACCGCAAGCGACGCAAGCGCGATCAACGTGCAACTCGCGATCAACGGTTCCACGTCCGCCACGATGGCGCTGACGGCGCGCACCACAACGTTCCTAAACGGAAGCGGAAACGCGAATCTATTCAACACGATCGGCGCCGTCGGCTCGTGGCACTTCTACGCCCTGGTCTACGACGGCGCGGCGTTGCTCGCCTACGTCGACGGGGAGCTTGTCGGGCGCGTTGCGGGCGGCTCGACTGCGACGCAGTGGACGAGCGGAGTCAATCCGCGCTTTGTGATCGCAAACCAGCTAAGCGCGACCGCTCCCATGTACGGCCGCCTTTCCCGCGTCCGCCTTTCCAACATCGCCCGATCTCAAGCCTACCTGCGCAGCGTCTATCAGACCGCGCAGCTCCTTGCCGCGTGAGCTTCCGCCTCCGTCACGAGTGGAAGGACGGGGCGCGCGTGAACGGCGCCCAGCTCGCGCTGTGTCCGCACTGCGAGGCGCTCCGCGTCGAGCTTGAGCCCGGCCGGTTTCGCTACGTCCGCCGTGTGGAGCTCGAGGCCGAGCGCGTACGCGACACGGAGCCCCCGTGCCTCTCGCCGCTCCGGCGCCCGGCGCGCCGCTCCGAGACGCAGCAACAACTATTTGCGTTTATCGAAGGAATGCGCGCCGCGACGGCGCCGCACATTCCGGCCACGGGCGAGCAGCTCGCCGCGGCGCTGGCGAGTCTGACGACGTGCCGCAAGTGCGGGTGCGAGTACGGGCGCGAGGATCGTTGTCCAGACTGCGCAAAGCCGCGGGACTGAGGTACCATCGCCGAATGGCTGTCATGGGCTCCGCTCTCGCTCTCTCCTCGTCGCTGGCCAGTTCGCGCTTTGCGACCTCGGCGCCCGTGTCCACGGTCGTCCGCTCGACAACCTCCCCGCTGGTGTCCACGGTCGCAACGAGCTCCCCAAGCGCGCCGGCGCCGCTGCCCTCGTCGCCCTCGTCGCCCATGCCTGTGCTCGGGCCGGCGCTTGCCAACGCGGCCGCGGCGCCGCTTCCGACGCCCGCGCAGCCTCCGGCGTCGGTGCCGGCGGCGCAGATCGACCCGGCGCCGCACGTCTCCGCGGAGCTCCCCGCCCGCGCGAGCTCCGGCGCGAGCTCGCCCGCCGCGGCGTATTCGGGCGCCGGCGCCTCGTCGCCGCTGTCGATGCCCACCCGCGCGGCGGCGCCGCCCGCCTCGGACGCGCCCCCCTCGCGCGCCAGCGTTGCGCCCTCGCCGGCGCCCGGCGGCGTGCCTCCGCTCGCCCTCGCGGCGGCCGCCGCGGTCGCCCTCGGGCTCCTGTGGTACGTCCGGCGCTGACTTGCTGACACGGCGGCGTGCTCGCGGTAGTCTGAGCGCATGATCTCGACGAAGAAGCGCCGCGGTCGGCGCCGAGCTCGGCGCCGCAATCCTTCTTTCCGCGACCACGCAGCGCACCGCGGCACCGAGCTTGCGATCATGGGCGCCGCGGCCGCCGCGCCCTTCCTCGCCTCGCGCCTGCTCGGCGCGCCGATGATGCCGATCGCGCTCGCGCTCCTCGGCGGCGGCTGGTTTCTGAACGGGCGATCGTTCAAGGGGCACGACTTCGCGGCCAGTGTGGCGAAGGGGGCGATCCTCGCCTCGATCGCGGCCCTTTTCGTCAACTTCCGGCGCACGTACCAGCTCAACGCCGGCAAGGTCGACCCAAGCGATCTCGTCGCGGCCAAAAACCCGGACCTTCGCGGGATCGGCGTCGGCTGATGCGTCGGGCCGTCGGCTTCGTGCTGGTGTTCGGGGGGCTCTACGCGGCCGCCGTTCGCCTGCTGGAAGAGGTAGACCGGCGGATCGATGCCCCGCACGCTCCGCTTCCCGAGCTCCCGGCACCGGGCGCAACCGAGGTTTGATCATGGCCGTTTGGATGGGTGACACGAGGGAACCAACCTTCCGGCGCGACACGCCGGAAGAACAAGAGGCGACGCTTCGCGACTGGTGCGATGCCCACGGCTACGCGCGCCGCTCGCACGCGGCCGCGGCCGCGGCCGGCGCCGCCGCGCTCGGGCTCCTGCTCGGCGCGCTGCTGTTTCGGGGGCGCTCGTGAGCGCGTGTGGATGCGGCGGCCCGTGCTGCACGTCCGAGGCGCTCGGCGCGCTCGGCGCGTTTGAGGCCGCGTGCCTGACTATGTGGCCGTCGGACACGGAGCGCGAAAAAGTGCGCCTAGATGGTCTGATGCGCACCACAGATGCCGTGGTGCAGACGTGCGGCGCGCTCACGGCTGACGAGCGCATGGGCTGGGCGCAGTTCTTCGCCGGCTGGCGCGAGTTCGCGCAAAAGGAGGTCGGGATCTTCAGCGCCAACGAGTGCGCGCTAACGATGCAATACGGCCGCGATCTCGCGGGCTGGCGCGCGACGATCCAAACGCGTTGCGCCGTGCCGGGGCCGGACCCGACGAGCCCGGCAAACCGGCCCCCGGACGAGGCGCCGGCGGTCGTAAAGTGGGCCGTGGTTGGCGTAGTCGCCCTGTCCGCGGCCCTGCTCGTGCGGTCCGTTCTTCGCTGACTTCGGCGCTGGACGGCCGGCGCGCGCCCGGCGTATGCTCGCCCTATGGATCTGTCGGAGCAGGGTTTCTCGGGCTACTACGACGCGACCGCGACCCCCACGGCAACGGTGGGAATGGGCGACTTCTCCGCGTTCTTCGGCGGCGAGCCCTCGGCGCAGTATGCGCGGGTGACGACGAGCGATCCGGCGCCGAGTGGCGATCTGATCGTGCGCGCCGGCCCGAGCTCCTCGCAGAGTCAGGTGGGCGGCGTCGAGAAGGACGGGATCGTGACCATCCTCGACGTGTCCGATGATGGTGGGTGGTATCTGATCGACTGGCAGGGGGGCATGAGGCGCGCCGCCGTGCAGGGCTGGGCGTCGGCCCGCTTCCTGACGATCACGGACACGCCGCCGCCCACGACGCCCGGCGCCGCCCCGCCGCCGGCGCTGCCTGGCGCAGTGATCCCCCCGAGCCCCCGCCCGGCGCCGGCGCCCGGTAACCTGACGCCGGCGAGCTCCTCGAGCTCCGGCGCCTCGCCGCTGCTCTACATCGGCGCCGCCGCCGCCGCCGTCGCGGTGGGCGCGATGCTGCTCGGCAAGAAGAAGCGCGGCGGCTGACGTGTACCGCGTCACGACGATCGCCGGCCTGGGCGACCATGGCGACCCGCAAGCGGCCGCCTTTGAGGCGTACGAGGCCGCGTTGACCCGGTGGAAGATGCTCGCGGCGTTCGGCTTCGCACTCGCCCTGTGGAGCCACTACGGCGGCGGCAAGCGCCGCCGCCGCTGACGAGCTCGGCGCGCTCGTGGTAGCGTCGGGGCATGTCTCGCGCGATCTGGCGCCCCCTCATCGTTGACGGCGCCTGGAATCCGTTCCTGCGCTCCGCGTTCTCGGGCGCCTCGGGCGCCTACGCGGTACGTCGAAAGAGCGACGGCGCGGTCCTGTACGTCGGCGAAAGCCACACCGGCAACGGCTGGCGGACGCTGATCCGGCACTTCCAAGACTGGCGCGCCCTTCCAGATCACTTTTACGACGCGAGCGGCCGCAAGCGCCGCGGCCGCGAGACGTTCCAGCACGCGCGCCCCGAGCTGCTTGAAGCGGCGCTGTGGGTCACGTCGACGGGCAAGCGAACGAAGAAGGAAGCCGACGACGCCGCCATGCGGATGCAGGCGGATTTGATCGCGCGGTATCGCCCGCTCGTGAACCTCGACGACGGCCGCGCCTGGGACGACCGGGACGCACGCCGCGCGCCCCGCCGCCGGCGCCCAGCGGCGGCCGCCGTCGACGAGGCGCGCGAGGAGCTCGCGCCCGAGCTCCCAGCGCTCGAGGCGGCCGAACCAAGCGACGCCGCCGAGCCCGAGGTGTGGGCGGACATGAGCGAAGATCCTGACGACCCTTTTCGCGTCGCAAACCCGGCGCCGCGCCGCGCGCCCGTGCTGGACGTGAACGTTCCGATCGAAAAGCGCGCAGACATGCGCACGCCGGATCTATTCACCGGAAAAACCAAGCTCGAAGAACGCGGGGACAAGACGCGCGCGGACTGGAAAGGCAAGGCCGAGCAGCTCGCGCGCGAGCTCGCAGAGTGCCGGCGCGGCGGCGCCGCCGCCGTGCCGCCGCCGCCGCCGCCGCCTGCGCCTGCTCCACGCTTCCCGCCTGTCTCTGAGGATCTATCGTCGCAAATGATCCGGCGCGGGATTCAAGAGCCGCCGCCTTCGCCGAGGGAGCTTGGCGCGCTGGGCTGGCGGCGCGTCGACGGAGGAAAAAGCAAGGTCGGCGCTGTGTACATGCACCGCACAGGCTGGCGCGCCGAGCACTGTGGGCACCCAACAGCACTGCACCCTTGGGCGCTTTACGCCCCGGACGGTGCATTTGTGCGCACCGGAGTGCGCGCGCCAGCTCCCGATCCGTCTCTTGGACACGCGTGGTCGCACGTGCGCGACTTCGTGGAATGGGTCGCGTTCAAGCAAGCGCACGCGCCCGACCCGGACACGGCGCCGCCGGCGGAACCTGTCGCGGCGTCGTGCGAGCTCCCCGCCGGCTACGGCGAAACCAACGAACAAGGACAAGCGCGCATGTTCAATCCGTCACGCCGCAACAACCCGGCGCCGCCGCCTCTCTCGGGCGAGGCGCTCGCGGAGTTTCTCGCGACGGCCGCTGTCCACGTGTCGCGCCTCGACGTGCGGGACACCACGTCACGGACACATGAACTCGTCGCCGACGGGCGGATCGTGCTGCACGACGTGCGCTCCCGCGAGTGGGCCGAATGGCTGGCGGACGCCTGGATGACGGCAAGCGTGGATGCTCGGGTGCATCAAAAGGCGTCGGAGCTCGTCGCGCCGCCTCCGTCCTTCTCGCCGCGCGAGCATCAGCGCGTGGTGCGATTTGCCTGGTCGGAGGCTGGCGCCGGCGGCGCCGTGTGGCTCCACACGGAAGACGAGGACGGAACCGCGCACTCCGAGGTGCTCGGATACACGGACGCCGGATGGCGCGCGCGGTTCTTCGCGCAGATCGGCGAGCTCGGGCTAGCGCAGGGCGCCGCGTTCGCGGCCGAGCGCAGCGCACGCGCCGCCGTGCAGGCCGCCGCGCCATCGCATCAGATCCGGCCGGGGATGCGTGTCAAGTGGAACGACGGCCGCACCGAATGGATCGGCGTCGTGACGGAGCTCCACAAGGGCGACAAGCTCCAGATCGGCCCGTACGTAACCGGGCGCCTCGGAAAGTCGCGCAAGCTCTCCGAGCCCGGTCCGCTGCCGTACCTCGTCGACGCGCGGCATGTGATGGCGGTTCCTGCCGAGGAGCCCAAGCGCGCCCGCAAGCCGCGCAGCGTCGCGACGCCCAGCGCGGCCCGGCGCCAGCTCCGCGCCGTCACCGCGGATCTTGCCCCGCCTTCCGCAACCGAGCTCGACGCAGAGGCGGCCGCGGCGCCGCCGGCGGCATGGGACGAGCGGCCGGCGCCGCACGTCGGCACGCGCACCGTCTATCTCGTGGCGTGCGGCGCCGCCAAGCTGGACCACGAGGCGCCGGCGCGCGAGCTCTACACGGGCAACCTGTTTCGCGCCTCGCGCCGCTACGTCGAAAGCATGATCGCGCGATTCCCGCGTGCGTCCGACTGGCGGATCGTGTCGGCCCGCTACGGGCTGGTGCATCCGCTGCGGCCGCTGCCGCCGTACGAAGAGCGACTTTCCGCCAAAGAGGCGCCCGCGTGGGGGCGCCAGGTGGCCGCGGCGCTTGTGGCGCAGTACCTCGCCAACCCTTCCGGGCGCGGGCTGGCTCCAGACGCGCGCGTGTCGCTGGTGATCCTCGCTCCGAGCCTCTACGCGGACGCGATCGAAGCCGGCTTTGACGACTCCGCGCGTGCTCGCGTCTCGTTTCAGAGGCCGCTACAGCACAAAGGGATCGGCGAGCAACTCGCCTTTTTGAAAGCACACACCGTGAACACGACTCCCGCCGCTTCGCCTCCCGGCCCTCGAGCCCGCGCCCGCAAACCAACGTTTGCCGAGCAGCGCGCGCGCCTGCTCGCCGAGCTCGCCGAAATCGGGTGGAAGGTGGAGCCAAGCCTCAAGACGCCGCACGCGACCAACCGCGACGGCGATCGGCTGTGGTTCCGCGCCCAGGCGGTCTACGTCGGGCACGTGAGCGGAGGCGAGCGCGGCGCGCGCTCGCTCGTGTCGGACATGAGAGAGATCAAGAGCGGCGCCGAACTCGCGGCCGCCGTGAGCGGCGCCGCGCGAGCAACGGATGAGAAACCCTTCTGGCGCGCCGAGCTCTACAACCTCACGCGAGCGGGGCGAACCTACGGCAACGGCTGGCGCGCCGTGCGGTTTTCCAACGGAGAGCGGCGCGCGGTCGTGGATTTTGGCCCGCGCGAAGACGACGCGCGCGCGTTCGTGCAAGGAGACGGCGCGCCCGAGCTCGCGCCGTACGTCGCCAGCTTCCGCGGACACGCGATCCGGGGCTCCAACTTGCGCGGGCTCATGGCGACCGTGGAGCAAATGGAGCCTGAGGGCGCGGCAACAATCACGACGGACCGCACGTCCGACGGCACGCTGTGGGGGCCTGGAAAGGGCGCTGTGGTCGCGACCCGCACGGGCCGCGCGTGGTCTACGGCCTTCGACGACCCGAGCAAACGCGCGGCTGCCCCGCCGCCGCCGCGCCGCCGCGCGCGCGCCGCGAGCTCGTGGGAAGTCTTCCGCGCCGTGGATGCCACGGCGGGCCACTGGCTGGCCGTCGACGCGGCCCCTTGGGAGGAAGACGATCCCGCGGTCGTGGAGCTCGTGAACGCCGGCGCGTTGCGCGTGCTCCCGCCTCGCGGCCGCTACCCGCGCCGGTACGTGGTCACGTCGGAGGGCTCGCGCCGCGCCGGCACTTTCGACCAAGACGCGCCCAGCTTCTACGCAGACGCCGCCAGCGCCGGCGCCGCCGCGCGTGCTCGAGCCGCAAAGCGCGCGCCGCGGCCGGCGCCTCCCGCGGGGTATGGCGTCGAGGAACAAGGCCGCGGCCGCACGCGCAAGGGCGCCGGTCAGCTCCGCATGTTCAACCCGGCGCGCACGCAAACGGCGCCGCGTCCAACGGGCGCGCTCGTAGAGCTCGGCGCGCTCGTGGAGCTCGAATACGAGGAGCCGGGATCCCGCCGGATTGCGACCCTAGCCTGGGAGCTCAGCGCCGCGCCCATCCTGGCGGAAGACGCTCGCGGCCGGCTGTTCGTGGTCTATGGCGGAAAGGTGGTCGGCCGCCCGTCGCCGGCGCAGCGAAAGCGCTACGAGCTCACGCATTGGGGGCGGACGGGGCGCGGAAAGCTCGTCGAGGGGTCCGTACTGGCCGGCGCCGGCGCCGTCGTGCTCGGCAAGGGAACGCGCATCACCTACGCCACGCGCAAGGGCGGCGACTCCGCGCCGGTCGATTACGTCCACGCGTGGGGCGAGGGCGGCCGCGGCCGCTGTGTGCCGCCCGTCGTGGTGTGCCAGTCCGGCACCGGCGCAGGTCGGCTCTATGTGGCGCTTGTCGGAGGCAATTACCGCGTGACAGACCGGGGAATCGTCGGCTAGCCTTGGCACACGATGGCTCAACTAGTTCGGGTGCAGGTCGCGAACCCCGCCCCGCGTCGGAGCCGGAAAGGTGCTCAGATGGCGAAGAGGAAGCGAAAGAGGGCGCGCGGCGTGTCGAAGAAGAAGCGCACGATCCGCAAGCGCAAGCGCGCGGCGTCGATGAGCTCCAAGCGAGCTCGCGCCGCGAACCCGATGCGCCGCCGGCGCGTTGCGCGTCGCGCTCGCGCCGCCAACCCGAAGCGGTACAGCCGCGCCCGGCGCCGCAACCCGAGCGGCGGCAAGTCGCCGGCGATCAAGTCGACGATCGTGGCGATCCTCGCTGCGGGCGGCGCCTTCGTCGCGACGCAGGCCCTCGGCTACCTCGCCCCCGGCGATCCGGTCGCCAACGGCACGCGCAACCGCGTTCTCGCGGCCGCGGCGCTCGCCGTGGGCGGCGCGATGCTGCTCAAGCGTCACCCGTCGCTGGCGCTCTCCGTGGCCGCCGGCGCGGCCCTCGGCGCGGTGGGCGGACACCTCACGGTGAAGATGTTCCAGTATCTCCCGGCGAAGAAGCCGACGCAGCAGGCCGCGGTGTTCGCGGATCCCATGGCGGCGGTCTACGCAGACGAGATGCAGGGCATGGGCGCCGCGTACGCGCAGATCGGCGACTACAGCCAGATCGGCGCCATCCGGCCGCCGGCGCCCTGGCTCGCCGCTACGCCCTTCAACTGACACGCCGGAGCGCGGGGGCGCTCCTCGGTCTCCCACGTCCGCACGTGAGCAGGTGAGCCAACACCAGCGCCAGATGGGAATCCCACCCGCGGCGCGAGAAAGGCTCGCTCCCCCATGAATCCGATCCAGGCCAACGAGGCCGCCCAGGTCGCCGCTCAGATCGCCCGTGTTCCGGCGCATGTCCGCGCCGCGATCGTCAACGCTGGAATCGCGGACGCCCGCACGGTGCTCCCGGTTCCGTACTGGTCCACGGTCCGCGTCGGTGGTACCGTCGCAGCGAACACGCTCACCGTCGACACGACGGCGCGGAAGGCGTTCCAGTACGCGGTCGGTCAGGACATGACGATCGCGGGTTTCACGTCCACCACGGCCGGCTTCGCGGATACAAACCTCCTCCGCGCCGGCGAGACGCTCGACAACTCGGACGTGTGGATCTGGGGTCTCGCCGCCGAGCTCTGTCCCAACTCCGAGCCCGCGCTTGCGGCGCGCCTCTGGCGTGAGTGCATCGTGGAACTCAGCCTCAACGGCACGCAGTCGATCAAGCTGGGCACCCTCGGGATGTTCCCCGGCGCGGGCGGCCTGTACGGCGTCGGGCAATCGGCGCTCCTGATCCCGGATCTGGCGACCGCGGGCCGCGGCGTCGACGGCGGCGCCGGCGCGGCGTTCGGCTCGATGTCGAACGGTAACCCGATGGGCGGAAACTTCCTCAAGTTCCCGCAGCCGTTCAAGTGGGGCGCGGTCGGCAACGGTGGCGCGGACGCGTCGCTGTCCGTGATCGTCACCCCGACCCGCGCGATCACGATCGCCCTCGCGGCCACCCGCGCGGCGGCCGCCGGAGAGCAGGCGTGGACGCAGCCGACCACCGGCAACGCCGGCACCTTCTGCGATATCCGCTTCCGCCTCGTCTCCGTGGCGGTCTCGCGGCGCTCGCAGAACATCTAACGACGGCGCGGCGTT
>Ga0315904_10003356_pt1 | contig 23617 bp, 17 predicted proteins | sample LakEriMetagenome_6_FD_203529 | JGI IMG/M metagenome (GOLD analysis project Ga0315904, IMG submission 203529) | Freshwater fungal communities from buoy surface, Lake Erie, Ohio, United States - Buoy 12 MA120 | ecosystem: Environmental > Aquatic > Freshwater > Lake | place: USA: Lake Erie, Ohio... | reverse complement strand
CCCATTTCCTCAGCCCGCAGCCGACCCCGCCAACCCCTCATCCAGTCTTCCGTACCCGACCCTTCCGACCGCCACCCTCCCCACGATACGGAGCCCGCAACCGTCCCTTCGGCGTCAAAATCCCCGCCGCCACCAGCGTCGCCACCCGCTCCGCCCGCGTCATCCGATCCAACCGCCGCTTCGCCGCCTCCCACGCCGCCATTAACTCGCTTCTCGATAGCTGATCAGTCGGATGCATCGTCCCACTCCCTAGCCCAGCACGCAGCGGGACTCAAGGCGGCAAACCCCGCCAAGAAAATAACCTTCGATCTCCCTCCCGACCTTGTGCGGGCGGTGAAACTCCGGGCAAGACACGAGGGCCGGAAGCTCAAAGACATGGCAGCCGACCTGCTGCAGCGCGGCCTCGCCACCCCGGGAATCAAGCCCACGCCCCGGACCTCAAAGCCACCCATCAATCTCTTGCCCAACGGATTGCCCGTCGTCCGCTGCTCCGCGGACGCCCCAGCCCAGCACATGTCCACCGCCGCACTGCTCGCCCTCGAACAGGAATCCCTGCACAAGGAGGATCTTCACCGCCTCGATCTCCCTCTTTGATTCAAATGTGTGGCTTGCCCTCACGTTCTAAGGCATTCAAAACTGGGCGGCGGATGCGTGGTCTTTACCGCTCTAAAAATTTAGCTTGCCCGGTATCGCCCGGCGGCAATAAGCTTCCGTGTGAAGTATCGCCTCGCCCTTCTGCTCCTTCCTCTCCATTGCGCCTACGCCCAGATCGATTCAGGGGGCGGCACTGCCCAGGTCGGGAGCCTCACCAACCAGTCATCCATAGGCAGCCCATTCGCCACGGGAATCGCGGCTGTCGGAACTCTCACCAACCGCAGCGGTCTGGTCGAGGTCATCTACGCTGCCGGCACCTCATCAAACCCGGATGCGGACGGTAACGGCATTGCCGACGCATGGGAACAGCTCTACTTCCCGAATGGTGCACCGGATCCTGCTACAGACAGCGACGGTGATGGCACCAGCAACCGGTTCGAGTACATCGCCGGAACCAACCCGATCGTGCGGTCGTCTGTTTTCGAGCCGAAGGGTGCATGGTCGGCAGGGATCTACACGCTTCCCATTCAGAGCGTGACAGGCCGTGAATACAAGGTCTACGCCACCCGGGACCTGAAGACATGGGTGCTTCAGGAGTCATACGAAGGAGACGGAACCGAGAAGCAGTTCACCTTCGACGAGACAACCGTGCCGACCGGCCCCCTTCATTCGCCAACCCACCCCTCAACCTACTACTTCCGCGTGGAAGTCGTTCTCAAGTAATTCAGCACAACCATGAAACTCCCTATTCTCGCAGCAGCCTTGCTTGCCGGAGCCGCACTTGCTCAGGCTCAGGTTCCCGGCCTCATCAACTACCAGGGTCGCCTGACCACTCCGAGCGGCGCCCCGGCGTCAGGAACGCGCAACTTCTCGCTGAGCATCTTCGACGCCGAGACGGGAGGCACTCTGCTCTACACTGAAGCGGTCGGTCCGGTGACCCTCGACGCGACTGGGGTGTACAGCTTCCAGTTCGGGTCGGCAGGCAGCAGTAATTCACAGGTCGTCGAGACACTCGCCACCACAGACGGCACAGCATCCTCATTCCAGAAGGTCCTTGCCAACACGGGCGTCGTCGCGGGTTCGCTCAGCGTCACCGACGGGACCTACACATGGAGCCAGTCAGCCGGATCCTCTAACGAGGATGATTTCGGCGTGGCCTACAGCAGCAGTCTCCGGCGTGTCACCGTGAGCTACTTCAGCGCACCGCCTGCCGCCGGTAAGCCAATCACAGCCACCTACCGCTATGCCACCAGCGGCATTTCCGGTGCTATCAGCACAGGTTCACAGCACTGGATGGCTCTGAGCATCGACGGTGTTCCTCAGGCAGGACGTCAGCGGGTGCTTGCTGTTCCGTTTGCCATGAGGGCAGCGCATGCATCGAAAGCCGTTGAAGCTGAGCGTTTAACTCAGAAACCAATTACATGGAGGCCAGAGAGTATTAGTGGTCAGATCACAGGGATCAATGGTGATAGGCGAGCGATGACGGACACATTGCCCCTGAAGGTTCCGTACATGGGTCCATCTACTTCGGGATACCCTGCTCCTAATTTCTACAATATATATGGTAAATCAGTGATTCCTTCAAAGGTACGCAAACTAGTTTCGGTTCACTGTACAGGAACTATTGGAAAGCTTCGTGAAAGCTTGGTTATACTTTCAGTCAGTGTAACACGTTATGATCCCACGTCTGGATCAATAGAAGAGGTTGTCTCAATCAGTGAAACAGAGCAAGGACAGACATCGGATTTGATTTACAAAGCAAGGGATATTGAGATTGGGAAAACAGTAAATATTGAACTCGATGAAAAATCGATCTATACAGTCAACATAGGTATAACTACCTACGGAATCCAGTCGAGCGGACCTCCAAGTTCTGAGATGAAGGACGTTCGGCTAGTTGTGGTGGAGTGAAATCGGAGCCAAGTTTTCTATCACTAGAAAGCCAATGGGTTAATAGATTCCAAGAGTCACCTGTGATTTTCAGCACTCGTACGGGGCGCTTCCGTTTTGACAGCAGTCCTGCCGCATGAGTCTCGAACAGGAAATCCTCGGTGATCTCGCCGAACTGCTCACCGAACATGGCGTGCAGGCGCAGTGGCAGGGCGTCAGTCTGATCGTGCTGGCCAGCCGAATCGCTGCGGAGAGCAGCATTGCAGTGGGTGGCTATGTGGAATCCCCGGACCTGAGCGTGCGGGTGTAATGCTCCCCCGTGGTTTGGACAAATTTTATGATTATACGAGCAATAGATGTCAAGGTAGTTGTCCAGTTTATCATGCGTTTTGATCACGCGGCGCATTTGGCGCTCGGGACGAATGCTCATGGGGGCGATCCGAGAAATGGGACTACCGTCGCCGTGCCCTTGTTGCGAAGGAATTGATCTGTGCGGCGAGGTCTTTTCTGATTCCGAGGGCAACGTAATCGTCCGTAGTCAGTGTGGTGAGCATCTGAGCGGACGTGATGCCTGCGGCTTCGAGTGTGAGCATGGTTGCTTTGGCTGGTGAACCACCCTTTCCCTTTGGCAGGGTGCTACGCATCCGGCAGAAGAGGGAACCGAGGGGGCTGCACCAGCCGACCTGGTTCATGAGCTGGAGGATCATTGCCCGCAGTCGCTGCAGGGCGCGCTTTACGTGGGTGATTCGGTCCGGGGATGCTTCGCAGCTTTCCTTGAGATGGAAATAGAAGCAGCGGACATCCATGAGGGGAAGCATGGCGGAGAGAAGGAAGAGTCGGTCGTCCCTCCATTGTTCCTGGATTTCATCAAGGTCGCGCAGGTCCCAGCGTCGCTCAATGTCACTGGTGAGGGCTCCGTTGGCGCGTTGCCAGAGCACGATGACGCGGAGCATGGCAGTGTAGGCTGTTTTCCGGCAATGGTCGGGTTTGTTTGGTTGTTCGCCACCGCACTGCAGGGAACCCATGATTTCCTGAGCTTGCGAGAACCCGGCGGCCCCGCGGACCCATTTTTGGAAGACGATTGATTTGGTTTCCTCCTTGTCGGTGAACTGGTCGATCTGTTCTGAGAGTTTCTCCGAAAATGTCTTCCGGAGCATGGGACGGGAAGCGAGGAGTTCCATCACAAGCAGGAGGTCGAGCTTGCTCATGTGGCGCAGGATCGCATCAGTTGGATCGACGGACATGATGTCGCGCATCAGGGATGCGATTCCGCAGGCCATCGGAAGGGGGAGACTTCCGCGGATGGCGGCCTGGCCTAGGCGCGTTGCTTTCCATACGCCATCCTGTTCATGGGCGAGCAGGCGTTCTCCACCGCTCAGCCAGCGCAGAGTGTGGCGACACCCGTCGATGGCATCTTCTCCATTCATCGAGTTGCGGAGGAACTGCTCGATCGTTTCCATGGTGAATCCGTCATCGGGTTTACGACAGAGCAGGGCGAGGAGAGTTTCTGCGAGGGGAGGTTCCCGTCGGTTTCCGAATGTGTCGGAGGAAACGAGTGCAGAGCGGAGCGCGGGAATCGTGGTGGCAGTGAGTTCCTCTGAAAGCCGGGTGACATCTGGTTCCCGTCCATCCTGGAGGAGAATGATGGCTTCGCCTGGCGTGGTGCCGCGGCCCGCCCGCCCCATCATTTGGAGCAGTGTACCCGTGGAAAGTGGCGAACCGGGGCCGGTGGTCGTATCGCGGACGATCACATGAGTGGCGGGAAGGTTCACGCCCATGGCGAGGGCTGCCGTGGTGACAACGCAGCGGGAGGTTCCGTTCTGGAACTGGGCTCGCACGGTCGCCCGGGTCGCGCTGCTCAAGCGGGAATGGTAGCAGAGGACCCCGGAGGTGCCTGCCAGATCTCCAAGGAACGTGGTGAGAGCCTTCGCGAGCGTTGCTGTCCATGCCGTTTGATAGACAAAGATGAGGACGGAGGTTCCCGGTTCCTGCAGGATACGGCGGACGGTATCCTGAAGTTCGGCCGCTGCGTCATCACCCTTCTCGATCAAGCCAAGGAAACGGCGCAGGGCTGGCCGCCGCACGGATGAGATCACGGCATCGGCAGGATCCAACCAGCGTTCAAGCGTAGCGGTTTCTCCGAGCGTTGCCGACATGAGAATGAAGCGCGGCGGGGCCGCCTGGCAGCGCAGCGTCGTCACCACATACTCAAGTGACGCTCCACGCATGGGGTCGCCCAGCATGTGTGCCTCGTCGACCACCACGGTTCCGAGCGACTGCAGCCACGCATCCGCATCAGGCTGGCGCAGAATGGCCTCGATTCTCTCCGGTGTCGCGATGACCAGTTCCCCTTCGTCCGGTGGCGGTGACTGCAGCGCTTCTTCGTCGAGCCGGTAATCGCCTGTGGTGATGGTGACTTTCAGGCTGCGTCCCAGCACAGGAGCAAGCTGGGCGGCGAGATGGACGAGTTCATCATGCTTCTCCTGTGAAATGGCGCGCAGGGGTTCGAGCAGGAGGGCACGCTGACCTTTCAGGGCACCTTGCAGCATGGCAAGGTAGGCGAGGAGTGATTTTCCGGAATTGGTGGGGGCACTGATCAGCAGATTCCGGCGGGAAGTCAGCAATCCAGCTTCGATGGCCTTGATCTGGATTTCGCTAGGAGTGGAATCCGGAGCCAGCGCCGCAATGGTTTCCCGCCATGGTGATCCGAGGCGGAGACTGTCCCAGCCGGGTAGGCTTTCGTGAGCTTCTTGTCCGATCTTCGGCAGTTCAATTCTTTTCATTGTAGCGGACCATGCGGCGGAGGGCAGGGAAGATCTTGGCCACCTCATCGGACGGCATTTCCTGAAGGCGGCACATCACCCAATGCTTCTGTGCAAAGCCGCCCACTGGTTCCATGGAGAGAAAGAGGGGTACGGTGGTAAGGTCGGTATCTGGATCGATGCCATGGAACCGGAGCAGATTGCGGACATTTGCGGGGCGTGGGGTGCCTGTTCCGGTTTTCCATCGTGACAGCTGGGATGCCGATACCTTTAGTGTCCGCGCGGCTTCCTTGGCACTCCCCTGGGGTAGTGCGTTCAGCAGATACCGGAGATTCTCGCGGAATACCTCGTCCTTTCCGCCGAAGAGCGGGACGCTCAGCAGTTCTTCTTCATCCCGTCCGGACACCTCCACAATCCCACGGACCTCGGCTGATGTTGCGGGTGCGCCGACCAGCAGGGCTGACGCGCGATCCGGTGCGAGAAATCCCCGTGTCATCCCCGAAAGGGCCGAGGCCCACCGCAGGGGATCACTCTCCTTCCGCGCCACCAGCCACCGCAGGTTCAGCGTGAATTGAGAAAGGCCGGAAAGATCGGTCATCGATTGCGTTTTAACCGCAAAAGCGCAAGAATGCAAGAAAACTTTTGCGTTTTAGGCTGGCTTCCGCACAATCCGGCCACTCTCATGAATGGATCGGAATCGGTGCGGCTCAATCCGGCTCAGCAGGTGGTCATGGACCACGGGCTGCTGGATTCAGGGTTCAGCGTGGTCCTGCAGATGCCCACAGGCAGCGGAAAGACATGGCTGGCACGTCAGGCGGTTTCACGGGCGGTGGCAAGGGGACGACGGGCAATCTACCTGACGCCGCTGCGCGCGTCGGCGGAGGAACTGACCGTGCAATGGCGGCAGGAATTCGCTGGAATCCCCACGGGCATCTTCACCGGCGACTACGGTGGCAGCGGTGCCGATTACCCGGTACCCTACGAGGAGGCTCGCGTCCTCATCATGACCCCGGAGCGGCTTGATTCGTGCCTGCGATCATGGCGATCCCACTGGTCATGGATTCCGGAGGTTGATCTCATCGTCCTTGATGAACTGCATCTTCTTGCGGACCGCGGCCGCGGTCCCCGACTCGAAGGGACGATCTCCCGCTTCCGCCGGCTCAATCCCTTTGCCCGCTTCCTCGGTCTCTCCGCCACCATGGGAAACCGGGCAGAACTGGCTGACTGGCTCGAAGGAGTGGAATTTCAGTCGGATTGGCGCCCTGTCCCCCTCACATGGCGGATCGCCCGCTATCGCAAGGCGGACCAGAAACCCTCCCTCCTTACCGAGGAAGTCACCCGCACTGTCCGGTCCGGCGGCCAAACCATCGTGTTCGTCCAGAGCCGCCGCCGCAGTGAGGCCCTCGCCCGCTTCCTCCGCGAGCAAGGCGTCACGGCCGCACACCACCACGCCGGACTCAGCATCGCAGAACGCCGCCTCACGGAAGGGGAGTTCCGTTCCGGTCAGACCAGCGTTCTCGTCGCCACAGGCACCCTCGAGATGGGTCTCAATCTCCCGGCACGACAGGTCATCCTCTACGACCTCCAGGCCTTCGATGGTGAGGCATTCAGCCCCCTCCCGGTTAACACCGTCTGGCAACGAGCCGGCCGAGCGGGCCGCTTCGGACTCGATACGACGGGGGAAGCCGTCCTCTTCGCTGCTGCGTGGGACCGGGATGCGGAGCATTACCCACGCGGGCATTTCGAGAAAATCTCGTCGGGCCTAACTGACGAAGCCACACTCGCGGAACAGATCCTCGTCGAATGTCAGTCGGGCTTCTCCCGCTCAATGATCCAGATCGAACGCGCCCTCGCCGGATCGCTCGCCAGCTTTCAGAAAAAGAACCTCCCGGTCGCCAGCACCATCGCCACCATGATCGAGGCTGGCATGCTCCGCGAGGAAGCCCCCACCAGCGGCCATCACAAGGAAGCACGCATCAAAGCCACCCCGCTTGGCCGGATCGCTGTCCGCCACCTGCTCCGGCCATCTTCGGTCCTCCAGCTCCGCGCGTTTCTCGAATCGTTCGCGGACTTCACTTTGTTCGATGCCCTGCTTTGCTGCGCACTCACCCCGGATTGCGAGCCCATCCTTGCGGTCGACTTTGAAGATCTCGAGTCCCTCGCCGATTCGCTCGCATGGCACTCGTCTGCGATCTTCTCGTGCGCGGCACCTCTCCGACACCCCATCACCGGTGTCCCCGGCAAACGCCTGCTCTCCGCCCTCAAATCCACTGCCTGCCTCCTCCGCTTCACGGAATCAGGCGATGCGGAATCAGTAGCCCTCGAGGACAATTGCTACCCGTTCGAAATCCACCGGCTTCGCGAATCGTGCGACCGCCTCCTCCTCGCCGCAATCAGTATCCAGCGCCTCATCGATGGCGACCCGCATGAGAACGAGGCAACAGATGAACCTGCCGCCAAATCGGCCCAGCTCCGCAGGCTCGAACTCGTCCGGCAGATGATCCTCACCGGCCTCGATGAATCGGCCGCCGCCCTCACCACGGTCCCCGGCATCGGAACCCGCTGGGCCCAGAAACTCTCCGCTCACGGATTCTCCTCCCTCGCCCTCCTCGCCGCCGCCACCCCGGAACAAATCACCAAGCTCAAAGGAGTCAGCCCCACCCGCGCTGCCACATGGATCACCACCGCCGCCGCAATCCCCACCCTGCCTCTCCCTACCGCCCGCCGGCTCCGCCTGACTCCGGTCGAAGCCGATTGCCCAGTCGATCCTTACCGCCTCCGCCGCGCCCTCGACTTACGCTGCGTCCAATCCGCCCCAAATTCATGGACCGTCACCGGCGGCCTCGAACCGCACCAGGTGACCAACAATGGTTCCCCGCACTGCGACTGCCCGGACCACGCGAAAGGTCATACCTGCAAACACATTCTCGCGGTCCAGCTGGCTTCGGGCAACCCCACGCTCACCAAGGCCATCCAATTCCTAAGCAACCACTCGCCACACGACTACCTCGACCTCTTCCAACTCTGGTTCAGCCACTGACCCCCACCACCATGAACTCCTCGCGCCACCTCTCCACACCCTCAGGCAATATCCCCCTCCCAGCCTACATCCCGGTCACCACCTTCGGCGGCAAATACCCCCTCGATGCCCTCATCCAACCCTACCTCCCGCGCCTCAGCCATGCCATCATGGTCAGTTATTACTACGCCCGCCAAATGAAACAACGACCCCGCCTCCCCCTGATGGTGGACTCCGGCGGCTTCGCCATGCTCTTCGAGGGCTCCAAACTGGTAGACCGGGATGGACTCGGGATTCTGCAGATTCAGCGCGAAGACAATGTCGAGACTCTCCACCCCGCAGACATTCTCGACTTCCAGGAAAAATGCGCCGACATCGCGTTCACCCTCGATTTCCCGATCCCACCCGGACTGGATCCCATTGAGTCCGCCCGACGCCAGCGCTACACCATCACCAACGCGATCTGGTCCCTGCAGAACCGCCGTCGCCGCGAAATGCGCCTCTTCGCCTGCATCCAGGCATGGGACGCAGACAGTGCGGCGGCGTGTGCACGGAAACTCAAAGGGCACCACTTCGACGGATTCGCCATCGGCGGTCTCGTCCCTCGCGCCCGCGACTGGGAGTTGGTGTCTTCGATCGTGACCGCGGTTCGGCAGGAGATCGGGGACCGTCCACTCCACGTCTTCGGGCTTGGTAAACCAGCGACGACTTCGAAGCTCTTCGAAATGGGCGTCGATTCCGTGGATTCGTCTTCCTATGTGAAACTCGCCGCCGATGGTCGACTCTGGGAGAACCCGGAATTCAAACTCGAAGACCCCAGCACGCCGGAATTGCTTCAGCTTGCCATCAGCAACCTGGCAACGGCATCGCGGACACGGCTTCCGCTGCAACTCATGACCACGGCGCGGGATCCCGCTCTCCATGCCATGTGACTCGAAGGCACTGTTCCAGAACCAGCCGCGGAGGCCGAGTTTCCTTGCCTGCAGAGACGGCATTGCTTTGCGCTGCCCGGGGCACCCGCCCCTCGGGTTTCAGAGGCTGGAGAAATGTATCGAAGGAGATCATGTTTACTAATTTTTATCTATGCGGGACGGGTCGCAATCTGAAGGGGAAACGGCCCTGTATGGGCCGCAGTCAAAACGTTGCCCGCAGGTCGTGCACTGATTCCGGAGTTCTTTGCTGATCGTTCCAGACCCTTCGTCGCCAGCAGGGATAGTTTTGGGATTTGCCCGGAATGTTGTTACAGACGCTCCAATCGCCCCCACCTGGTTTGTGGTCCATTTCAGCGCCGCATCGACAAGGGATTGGTTGATCGGAATGGCTACGAGATGGTCGGCCAATGTGCCTTTCTTCGGTTGCCGGAGGAAGGCTAGAACACAACGCTTCGGAAGTGAGCCTGTGTGCTGGTGATAGATGGCCGCGTAGGTTAGGAGTTGCCTCACGTAATCGCCAATATAAGGCGTGTCCGGCTTGCTCGCTTTGTAATCCCAGATCTCGACGTCATCGGCGCTGGTCTTCACGTTGCCAGACTTCAAGATGCCAGAGCAATCGACTGTGTTGGAAATCTCGAACACCCGATGATACTCAAAAGTTCCGGACTCCTGCCGCACAAGGTCGAGAACCCCACGCAAAAGGTATTTGTTCTTCGATGTATACGCCCCTGGCCAGAGCGCTTGAACACTTTTGATTTCGTATTCGGTGTGGACGGCCCCCTCGACACAGGCCCGAACCACGTCATCCAAAGGCGCATCCTTATCGAACGTGCCTTCTGGTAGGGCTGTCGACGTTGCCAAGGGGAACAGAATCGAGACCACTCGGGTCACGATGACGATCTTCTTCACGAATTCGGACCTCACTCCCCTCGACCTGAGGACGCTGTAGCGGTTGAGTAATTGTTGAGCCAACTCTTCAGCGTTGGCGTGGCGGCCTTTCTCCCGATAGAAGATGGTCAACCATTCCATGGCATGGTGGGCAAGGAGACCTTCCATTGCCTGGACCTGCTCGTAGGGATGAAGTCCGACGTGCCGATGGTAGGCCCAGGCTCTGGGACAACGTCGGTGAGCAAGGATGTCACCAGTGTAGGAAACTTCAACGACGTCACTCATAGCGTCACCTCTTTGATGGTTAGTCCTGGGATCGACGGGTGCGGAACGCCCGTTTCATTTTCAAAGAGCTTCTCTAGCGCTGGGTCCAGCCCCATGAACCCCCCGTCGTCGTTCGGATCGTGAAGAATGGTCAGTTTCTTCTTCGGGCGAGTGATGGCCACATAGACCTCCCGTGCCGCATCTGCTTGCGCCAGGTCTTGTATCGTTGTGTCCGTGGTAGAGATCACTCCAGCACTCACAGTGAAGGCGGAAGCCTGCCCACTGAACGCACGGGTCGTGATCACCGGGCCGTAGGATACAGCCCGACCCGTTCCGGCCACATAGACCTCGTCGAACTCCAAGCCTTTCGATTGATGGAAGGTGAGAACCCGGAAAGCGTTTTCAGCGAATGCTTCCACCTCAGGGTCATCCAGTGACGTCATTGCAACGATCTGCCCCAAGGCACCAATGAAGCTCCAAATTTCGTCCGGCCAGCAGATCTGCCCGCTGTCTGTCCAAGCCTTCAAAGGATCTTCCAGCGAAGCTCCCGACATCCTGCTTGGGGAGATGATCGCTTCTATGATCTCTGTGAAGAGCGACTGACGGAAGAGGGCGGTCGTGTATCCTGTGTCTCTAAAGTAGGGAAAGGTGAGAAGGCGGGCAACCAACCCAGACAGTGTCAGTTTCGGATATTTTGCGGTGTGTCCCTTGGCTTGGGCCGCATTTGATGCATCAACTGCCGTGACCAAGTCAGTGCGAATCTTGTTCAGGTAGTCGATCAGTGCTTGGAGCTTCGGATCGGCGGCAGAGGCAGAGAGCCCCACCTGGTCGCTGCAGTGCTCCTTGAAAAATTGCTTTTGGAGCGATGCGTAATCCGTTGGCACGAAGAATCCAGGCGCTTTGGAGCGGGCCTGATCCGCATAGTCGCTGGTTGCCCAGCAAAACACCAGTCGCCCCGAGGTTGGACTCGTTCGCCGCTCCACCGGATCGATCAAGTAGGACAGAAGGGCGGCGATCGTGTGCACCGGACTTCCCGGCTTACCGGCGATCTTGTTGCGGGTGTTGTCCACCCGGATTCCTTTTGCCTCGAGAACGTCACGGAGTCGGGTTGCGGGATAAGCGTAGTTTCTGGATTCCCGCTCGGAGGAACTGAACAGCAGCAAGGCCATGCTCGCCGTCGGAACCCCTCCCGTGCCGTAGCCATGCGCAGACGCCTCGGTGGCAAGCAATTCACAACATGCAGACCAAGGTCCTTCAACCAACCTCACGGGTCCGCTTGAGGGGTTATGCGTGGTAATCGTCTTGGAAAGAGAGCAAGCCGCCGGAATGGCTCCAGCCCGATAAGCCGACGAGAAGTTCACGATCTCCCTAGAACTGCGGTTGTTGTAAGGGATCACCTCTTCCCGAAAGGAAATGCTGCGTGAGTTACAGTCCCCCTTGAGCCCGATGAAACAGGCGATGTCCGACCCACGAAAACGATAAATCGACTGATCATCGTCACCGACCACGGTCAGACGCATCTTCGGCAGGGATTCATCACGCTTGGCAGTAGGCAGGACCCATTGGAGGTGGATCAGATACTGGACCGGGTTTGTATCCTGAAACTCATCCACCAGAACGTGGTCCACGGCATTCAGTATGAAATCCTGCTGAACCTCAGCGAACTGCTGCTGAATGATCGTGAAATCGATCAGGTTCCGCTTGGAATCAAAAAGAAAGTTCTGCCAACTCGACTGCAATTCAGCGATTGCATCCGTCAACCCCTTCTGCCGCGCAGCGGGAACTGCAGCGTTTAGTATGGGTGAGGCTTCGTTCCGAGGCCACCAGGTTTCCACATGATGCCCCAACAGGTCGGAAACGAGGCCCAACTGGTCCGGCATCTGGGCCGGCCACAAGTTGCGGAGCTGTGGAGGAAGTTGCTGTGGTCGACGGAGATCGACAATCTCCGGATAGTTCGTGATCAGATCCCGAGCTCGAACCTGGTTCTTTTTGCCGCCAGAAGTCTGCCACCACCAGCGGTTCATATGCAGCTTGGCTTCCAGCTCCTCGACGATGCGGAAATCCTGCTCCCGGTAGAAATCATTGAATTCCGTCAGCAGTTGATCACAGAGACTGTGGAGCGTGCCGATTCTGAGATTGTGGATCTTCGGATCGGGCACGGCGATACCCTTGGCCTTCCCAGCAGCGATCATCGATTCGGAACGCTGCGCAAGACGGATCGTCATTTCCTCGGCCGCTTTCCTCGTGAATGTCGTCACCAGGATGCGGTTCGCGTCCGTCCCTCGCACAAGAATGTCGAATAGAACCCGCCAGCAAAGCATTTCCGTCTTACCTGATCCCGGTCCAGCAAGGATTTGAAGCACCTGATCATCATCCATGATGCGGATGATTCTCTTCTCGGGACCAGTAGAGGCGAGAGGATTTCGTCCCGCTGCAACGAGGACGGCATCGACGAGATATAGAAAATCCTCAGGATGAATAGTCATGCTGGCAACTGTCAGTGATTCATAAAATACTCATCTAGAGAGCCGCGAGGCAGTCATTGAACTCACTGACCGATACGACATCATCCCAGCCTCCAAGCCTCAGCGCTGTGACGTGTCCTTGGGACCACTTCCCATCAGCTACAAAGATGCTGTGGGCATTCTTCCACGGGTTGTTGCAGGTGCGGATAATCCGCATTCGAGCCTCCATTTCTTCCGCTTTGTGGTCAGCTCCCGTATCACCAAAGAGGCACTTGACCAGCAACCGCTTCGAGCCCTTGATTGCTGCAGCGGTAAAAACAGTTTTGGTCTTCCCGACGATTGGGTGAATGCATTGAACGCCAGAGTCTACCAGAGTCCATCCATTCGCTGTGCACGTCTCATCCACAAATACGTCAAGCGGATCAATGCTGCTTCCCTTGGTTAAGCAGTAAACTCGATAAAGCAAATATCGATTCGCTAAGCCTCCAGCGTCGATAGATGGCAAAATATCGATTAATGACCATGTCTGCTCAACTATCGCGCTGGCAATATTAGGACCAAGGGTATTGTCCTTCGCTAGAGCCTGCATTGCGATTTCCGTGCGAGGAATGAGATTTGGAATCGGATTCTTTACCCCTATTCCAGGGCCCCTATAACCGTTCTGCATACGGTTCTGTGACCACCCAAGCAAGACGTTGATTACATCGAGCACATGTGCTCGATGGTGATCAACCTTTGGAGAACCTCCCCTTACAAGCGAGTGTTCAACTAGCTTCAGCAACTCCGTTTTCCCCGCATTTTTAGCCTCAAGAAACTCTTTTACCGCATCGCCGGCTCTAATCCCACCGTCCCAAAGGTCGAAAAGTTCGTTCCTCCGCCTCGGGTCGCTCTCAACCCTGCCCTCAAGATCCTTCAGAAGAGGCAGGGTCAACCCCGCATCAATCGTCACCTCGATTTCCCTAGAGAGACCCACCTTAGGAAGGAGGCCTTTCTTCTCAACGATTAGCTTTGCTCGTTTTGCATTGAACAAGAGCTCCGGGCTCAGTGAGCTTGCTTTAGTCAGACGTCCCTTTAACGAAAGAATCGCAGGCCAATGGTCAGATGGCACAGCGAGAAAACGCAAAAAAGAAAGTTTCCAGAATGCCTGACTAGGAAGAGTCGCTTGACCGCCGACATCCTTCTTCCTGCTCTTGAGATACGAAACAAGAGGCTGTGATTCAGTCTTGGAAATCTTGCTCGTTGCTCCAGCTTTCAGCTTCGAACTGAGATCTGCGGCAATCGAATCAACGATTCGTGATATCTTCTTATCTTTTAGCAACTGACCAGTGATATCCTGACTTTTCTTGCCAGAGGCGCAAGCCTCAACAACCTGAAGAAACAGAGGTTCTCCACCTGGTAATGTTTCGACAATCACCTCATCATCAAAAAGACGGTGAACGAGTTGGCGGTCTTGTTTTCGGTAGGCGGAAATCGGTCCGAACATAACGTTTACTGCCACGAAAGTGCTTCCGTAGACAGATCGCATCTGGAGCACCTCGTCGACATATCGCCACCGTTTCATCTGAAAGCTGTTGTCGGCTCCCGTGCAGGTAACATGCACGCTGAATTCGGGCGGGATGCCGGGTATCAGGGCGTCCGGCATGATGAAGTTCTCATGGTATTTCGCATTGGGAACGAACTTCTGCTCACCCCGTCGGAGAGCCTCATCGGTGAGCAGCTGGAGAACGTATCCAACGCTCGTCCGTTCAGAAGTGTGTGCATCTATACTCATTGTTCTAGCTTCCAGTAGGTTTAGGAACTCACCTCTTCAATGAGAGCGCTGATCTCCCATGGGTTATAGATCCGAGTCCAACCACTTTTCACAAACAATTCGACATCCCGATGGTTCCAATCTCCGTCGAGAAGCAAAGCCAGCTTACCGTCCAAGTGATTGACCGGACCACCGTCAACAAGTCTTACACGGAGTGACTTTCCTCGGGCACAGAGCTCTTTCCGTTTATCCGTAGCACCGTCGTGGGCCGTTCTGCAATGTAGCGCAATTGCGCAATCCTCCGGCGTATTTCCTCCGATCAGCGCCAGCTTGGTTGTGCCTGGTTTCCTAGGGTGCAAGTCGCTGATGAAACTTGGCACGGCTTTATCCAGGCAATACGTCAGTCCTGCTTCGATACATTGACGTTCAACTAACCAGTATAGAGGTTCGAACTCCTGAGCGTTCATCAAGCGTTCCAAGACGCCTTCCTTTCTCATCCCCGAGATCTGTTCAGCACGGCTGGCGAGTTGAGACGGGTCCACTTCCTCAGTCAACTGTTGGGCAAGGTAGTCCGCAGTCGCTGTCAACAATGCCGCATCAAGGTCACGGCGGCGCTCGGCATAGTAGGAGAATTTCAGTCGTTGGCTTCTGCCGATCACGCCAGTAGAACCAAGCTTTGCCGCCAATTTCGAGAAACTGAAGCCGTGCCGGCCTCCGCGTGCATCTTTCAAAATGTAAACGATGGTGTCGAATAACCAGTGCCAGGTTGGTGCAAAACTGAGTTCGGGGCCGAAAGAGCCCGGATCTTCAAAGCACTGACGCATTAGGGTCGTTAGCCGCGCCCCATCGGTCACATCGCTCCAATTCTCCCCGATCCAGCTTGAAAACGCCAAGAACTGAGCTGCAGCCTTGAGCTGCTCCTCGAGGCGCGGCAGAACTTCAATTTCTGCACGGGCTCGAGACCTGAGGTAGTTAATCGTATCTGTGTCAAGGTTCTCAAAAAGCTGTAGCAGATCGGGATCGGCTAGTCGAAAACCCCTGATCGATCTTGTCGTAATGCCAAGAATTTGAAGGTGGGGATCAATCTTTAGAATCGGTTCCCCACGCATCTGCTCGATCCTCGCAAAATCGAAATCAGAAACAACTGACAATTTTGCTACAGCTCTCCGCAACCCGGTGTGTGCGGTGACCTCACCAACCCTAACGGCAGTCCGTTCGCCTACAATCGATTGCCAAGGCAGATCTGTCGAAGGCGGGCGCTCAAAAATCTCCACTAGATAAGTCCTTAGTGCTAAAAGAGCTGCTTCTTCAGCCTCAGAACATGATCTCCTCCATTTTTGAAGGTGCTCTAAAACTGCTTCTCGTCCTTCACCGAAAAGGGCGTCCTCTGTTACAGTGAAGGCGGCTTCTACCAAAGGATGCAGTGACGGCGTGTGCTCGACGACCAAAGTCGAATCACAGATCTCGCGCATGGCCTGCATAGTCACGGGAGGCACCCCGCTTTGAAAAAGGAGATTGATTATACAAGTATGTGGAGAAGCGTCGCGAAGCTCGAACAGCTCATTGAGCGAACGCCAAAACTTCATCAAGCCCGCATCATCTCCTGTCCCATGGGTTACCATGATTGCATGGGAGATATTACCATCGTTTCCCACAATGAGGACGTCGGTATCTACCGATAGGTTTTCAGGAGATTCACCCCACAGAATTTTCTCGGGATCGATGCCAATCTCTCTGAGAAGAAGGCAGACAATGCCTTCCTGAAACTTCCAGACTTGTTTGGATATATCGGGCATAGTCAGCTGAGCGTGTCGAAGTTGGGGGCTTGGGTAGGAAGCGGGATGTCCCGGTAAGAGGCGGTGGTGAGCGCTTGGCCTTTCCCCATCACTTGCAGTTCACGCTCGAAGCCGGTGAGGTCGGCTGAAGCATTGCGGATGGCGGCCCGACGCTCTTCTTCGTTGCCGAGTGCCATTGTCATCTCGGTGTTGATCTGGGTAAGGATGCCTTGGTCGATGGCAGTGACTTGCTGACTGATGACAGTGAGCCCGATGCCGAACTTTCGTCCTTGGCGGCTGATGTCGCGGAACACAGAACCGAAGCGAATCCGCTCGGGATTGAGCACGCTGGGGGCTTCCTCGATGACCACATTCACATACGGTAGCTGATCGGTGGAACGCACCTGATTACCATTGAGATACGGCAGCCGTCCATCCTGGACTCGTTCCCACAAGGCATCGGCCAAGGCCTGCATGCCCAAAGTGCCGGTGGCATCATCATTGCCAAGAGCGGTGCGGATCTCTGCCTCCAATCGTGAAGGATCCTCGGTGCTCCGCAGAGCTTTGCGCAAAAGGAAGAGCACCCTTGCCACGATGGTGGTGAGCATGAACTGCTCGATCTCCGAGATCAGGGTGGTATCCACTACGAGCAGTCTGCCTTGCTCCATGGCAACCAGGATGTCTGGCAGCACGGAATCATACGGATGTCCGAGTCCCGGATCGTAAGCCGTAAAGATGCGATTGTTACCAGCGTGGAGGAAGCTGAGGCGACGCTTCACCCCTTCAATGGTGCCGGGATGGAAGTCGCCAATGTCAGGGTCATCCTTCGCCTGCTCCACATTCAAATCCAGAAGGTGGCTGATCCAGCGGTCGCCCATGTCATCCTTCGTATAATAGCGATGGGCAAAGGCGAGCTGCTGATCCGTCATGTCGATGACGCTGGCAATATCCTGGGGAGCGATGTCGGCTCGAGACAACTTCAAGGGACGCTCAATGCCTTCATTGCCAATCTCTCTCGCTGTGAGGTAGTAGAAGGGAGCTACGAGTGCGCTGCGTTCATTCTCGGTGTAACCGTTGACGATGCCACGTATTCCATCAGCACCACCGGTGTTGGCATGCCACTTCTGGAACTCGTCGTGTGGGTCGATAGCGAGGATGGAACATCGCCGGTCGTGACGCTGACCTTCCGACACCAGCTTGTTGTGCTCTAGGATGGAGCGCAGGAAGACCATCATGGTATTGCTCTTCCCGCAGCCGGTGCGGCCAAAGATGCCAATGTGATGAGACAAGGCATAAGCTGGCAGATGCACCCGAACTCCCGCGAGCGGCACTTCTCCCGCCAGCAGATCGCCGATGTAAAGCCCATCGCTGCCGAGCTGACTCTGCATCAACTCCCGGACGACTTCTGCCACCTGAGGATTGTTGGGGTTCACCCGATACACATCGGTCAGATGCTCGGGCAGGCGACGAGGGCGATGGAAGGTCCAAGTCTCAGTTTCCCGCTCCGCATAACCGAGGACGATGCCCTTCAGCTCGATGAGGTTTTCCTCCTGGAGATCCTGGGAGAAGTAGGAGTCCTCCATGGTGAGCTTGTTCCGCGCCACGTCATTCATGTCCAGGGCACGGTTCATCACGTTGGCATACTGCGTGGTGCGGAAGATGTAGAACCGTTCGCATTGTCCCTGGGGACCAGTTCCACGTTTGCAGGGCAGGAGGAACAGATCTCCCACGGCAACATCCGTATTCCGGGCGATGACGGTGAGCTGATGGGTATTGCTTTCCGCCAGCACGCCGTAGCGGGCAGCCACGCCACCAAGATCAGCAATCAGTTGTTCGATGGTTTTCACGGGAGAAAGGGGTTCACGCAGAGGCGCAGGGAGCGCGGAGGATGGAATGAAAAGGTGTCATAAGGTTTGTCTTAAAGCAAAAATCAGCGTGCTCAGCGTGATTCCTCCTCCAACCCATTCACGATTCGCTGAATCCCCTCCTTCATGGTGGCACCACCGAAATTCAGGAGGTATCCCAGCTTCTTTCCTGCCAGCTTCAGGTAGGTTGTCAGTTGCTTCTGATGAGCCCGGGAAATCTGCTCCACGGACTTGAGTTCCAGGATCACCAGTTCGTTCACGATGATATCTGCACGGAAACCTTCTTCAAAAATCAGATCATCATAGCGGATCTCCACCGGAACCTGACGGGCTACGATGAGCCCTCGCTTCCTCAATTCATACGCCAGCGTTGTTTCGTAAACACTTTCCAGCAATCCCGGTCCCATCTCCCGATGGACCTTGATCGCGGCTTCAAGGACCAGCGTGCCGATTTTGTTCTCGCTGAGAACAGATGAGCTTTGATGGGTTGTTGTTGGATTTGTTGTCATGAAATGCTCTGCGTTTTCAGCGTCTCAGCGTGATCTCCTCAACTGTGCCCAGTGGCCATGGAGACGTCTTTGAACAGTGAGCGTTTCATGCCCTGCGCCACTGCGGCATCAATGATTTGTTTCTTCATCACGAGGCGTTCTGCCAGCGAAAGCCGGGTGCGGTCATGGCAGGCTTTGATGGGGAACGGATAACCATAGGCCCGCTGGTCATGCCCACAGTAGTCCAGCTCAGCGAAGAGCTTCTGCTCAGCTTCAGGATTGCCCTGGATCCGCTGCTCCCACCAGTCACGATCCATGTCGAGCCTCATCACCGGAGTATTCCGATGCAGTCGGAACAAGTAGCTGATGGCACCCACGGGTGGGATCTGTCGTCCTTCGATCAAAGGCAGTTCCCATTCATCGAAACCAGGAAGAGGCATGCGAAGATACCAATGCTCGGCTGTCTTCTTGCGGTCGATGCCCAGCTTGTCACAAGCCAAGCCTTCAAGCAGCTCAATGGAAGGAAGCCCGTGTGACTTGCTGATGGTAAACAAGGCAATGCCACGCTCCCTGGCCCGCACACAGCAAAGGCGTTTCACATGCTCGTAGAAGAGACTGAGATCATGCCGTGTGACCATGGGCAAAGACATGGTGGTATCCATGAGCACATAGCGGCAGGGAGGATCGCTCATGATCAAGCGAAGGGCGGCTCCCCACTCGGCAGTCGTCCTCAACTGGATGCCGCAGTTTGAGGTATCGGAAGCCTTGGGGAGCAGCAGGTTATTCAAAAGTCCGGCACTGGTGTGTCCATGGCGGCTGGCAGTGTTCTTAAGCTGGCTGTAATCCGACTCAGCAATGACCGACTCCACATCTTGGCCCGAAAGATTGGTAAAGGCTTTGAGCCATTGGCTACGGGCTCGCTCGGAGGACTCTGGCAACCAGACGAGATCAAGATTGGGTTCCACCAAGACTTGCTCCTCGGATAGTCCGTGAAGAACATCCGTGCGGAACACGGTGCCTGAAGCGGTGGCGACATACACAAACGAGTCGGCGTAGCTGAAGCTGGGATAGTCGCCACTGCCGTCCACGCCGGCGATCCGAAAACTCTCACCGCTAATGGCATTCGTGTGCGGGAAGCCAGCGATGCTATCAAGGATTCGTTGTTCCGTTTGCTCATCGAGACGCTCCTTGACCTCCCACGACGACATCTCAGCAGCCAGGCTTTGAGCCTTGCTGTGGAAAATGCGGCTGATGGGCAGATGGCCGGGCATGTCAGGTTAGTTTGGAAAAGAGTTGGTAGAACCACCAAGTGTTGTGAAAGCCACGACGTCGATTGCGATTATTGCGGCGGAAGAGAATGACGTCGATGCCGGTGGATTTACACACCGCACATGGACAAGCACGCCAAGGTTTGTCCTCCAAAACTCTGCGGTAGTGGGGAGCATTGCGAGCATCGCCTCCCATGAGTTGGTCGTATGCAAGCACTGCTTCCAGAGTCTCGTCGATGCCTAGTTTGTCCTGATCAAATGCCCGGAGTGCGGAAAGTGACTTCTTCTCCTCCTTCTGAAGTTTCTCCAGCGTCCAACCCTTGGCGATCAGTTTGCTGGCTTTGGCGGTAAATGATTCTCCGCCCTCACGCTGAAGTGGTGGGACACGAACTGCAGCATAGCGCCACTTCTCATCCACCTCGTCGTCCTCAGCGTCAGATTCGGCGTCAACCTTCGGCTTCAGGGTCGTCACAAAGCGATCCACGTCACCAGCATAGTAATTGGAGGTAGCAGACAACCATGCCTGCCGGAGAAACCGAGCACTGTCCACACTATCAACGCCGGCCTGGGCAAAGGCAGGAATCGCTTCCGGGCGGGCCACTCCGAATAGGTGGATCTTGACCCCAGGTTTTCTGATCTTGTTCACGCCCTCAAGGATATTTAGAATCTCGGTCGTCTTGGAACGGACGAGCCCTCCAAGGGCAATGTATTTGTAGCCCATCGCTTGCTGCTCCTTGAACATCTCGATCTCGGACTCCACGCTGTATCCCTGACATCCCGCGATGGGGGTGAACTTGCATCCCTTTTTGCGATGCGAGGAAATGAAGTCCTTTGCATTATCGAGTGTCAAAGCCCAGCGACGTTTGCCCTCGGTAAGGTCATCCTCCTCGTAAGTGGCGAGGAACTCACGGGTCTCAAAAAGGTCACGCGGATAACTTCGCGCCTTCACCATTGGCATCCCTGCTTCTTTCAGCCTTTCAAAGTCCGCTGCTGAAATTCGTTTCTCGCCACCTGCTGGACTAAGAATGGCATGAACAGTCCGCTTGAGATGACCGGGGATGATTAGGTGATCAATCGAGACTCCAAAGTCGAAGTCCAGAGTCTCATAGAATTCCAAAGTCTCATCGGTCTCGTATGGCGGAACTTCCTCGTCGATGTAGTTGAAGGCACCGCAATCACCCATGAGAGGGAAATTGCGAGGCACACGAACGTGGCGATGGATGCCTATGGAACGGATGCGCTCCTTCTTGGTTTTGTTATCCTCAATGACCGACTTGCTCACGAGGATGCCGTCATAATTGGGAGACGAATAGATCTCGTGGGAATACACGTCGTGGACATAAGGGTCGCGATCCGCCGTGATGCCGTCGTTGATGAAGTCATAGTCCGGATCAACACGGTCATCCCATTCAGGAATAAAATACTTCATCCCGGACGTCTTCCTTGGAATGAAGAAAGTGAACCGTTGACGCTCCTCTTCCTGAGTGACCATTGCTCTTGCCGGGGCAGTCTTGGAACGTGCGACCTTGGCCTTGGCTGGTTTGGTCGAGGAAGCAGCATTCTCCGAACCCTGCTGGTCCAGCCATGCAAGGACATCGAACGAGGAGTCCATCAACTGCTTTGCGACCGCTGGATCATTCGCCACACCCCTGAGCACCCGTGCTGCCAGTTCGCCTTTGAGGGCGACGAGCCCACAGGAGAACCGTTTCGCTTCAGGATTCGAGATCGGGACGACCCGGACATGCTTCATGGGGGCCAGGGACTTGGCGGTTCCCGTGCCACAGAAGAGCAATGTGGGTCCGCCGAACTTTGTCTGGGCATCGAGGGCACAGGCATCGAGGTAGTTGTCGCCGAGGAGCACCAGACCGAAATCATACTTCTGGTCGACGGTTTCTCGGAATCCCTGTGGCACCTGGAGCTTGTCCGCCCACTGGCGCAGCTCCTTCGTCTTCATGGTGGCGAAGGTGCATTCGTAGGGGACCACCGATTGAGCGGCCGGGATCATCCCATAACCGGCGGAGAGGATGTGGAGGTTGATCTTTAGGTTCCTGGACTCCTTCACTGCCTCGATCCCCCGCATCAGCCGGACATGCTGCTGACCGGTGTAGATCTCCCCCGCCGGCTGGGCGAAGTCCTTCAGTTCTTTCTCCCTCTTCTCCAAATGGGCTCCACCCTGCGCAAAATCCTCCAGAGTCAACTGGTTGGCTGGAGAACTGGTCTTTTCTCCGGTGCAGGAGGTGATGATAAGAACGCGCATATTATGGGAAAGTGACCCGCGCGAACGCATCGTGCGCGTGGATGCTTTCCTGGTTGACGGCTTTTACTTCGAAGGCGGCGATGCGTTTATCTTTTTTGAGGGAGAGGGCGGCATTCCGGACGAGGTCTTCGACGAATACGGGATTGTCGTAAGCCTGCATGGTGACGTGGCGTTCGTCTGATCGTTTGAGGAGGGCGTAGATGGGAGCGGAAGCGGCGAATTCTGCGATGGCGATGAGTTCCTCGATCCAAATGAGTTCCCAGCCGCCGGATTTCTTCTGCTTCGGGGTGACTTTAATGGTCACGTGACCGCGTTGGTTATGGGCACCGTAGTCACTGATTTCCTTGCTGCAGGGGCAGAGGGTTTTGACTGGGGTGGTGACGGTGAGGGAGAAGGAATCCTTTTTGCCGTTTGAGGTACCGAGGAACGAGACCTGGCAGCCGACCTTGGCTTTGGCGCCTGAGACCGGGGCCATTTTTTCGATGAAGTACGGGAAGTTGACTTCGATGTGGGCGCTTTCGGCATCGAGGCGTTGTTTGAGGTCGTGCAGGATGACAGGCAGCGTGCGCATGGTGATTTCGCCTTCGTGCCGGGTGAGGACCTCGAGAAACCGGCTCATGTGGGTGCCCTTGAATTGGTGGGGCAGGTGGACCGACATGGAAATGGAGGCGATGGTGGGAAGGGGATGACCATCCCGGTCCATGACCTGGATGGGGTACTGGAGATTGGTGATCCCGACCTGGTCGATGGGGATGCCGCGGGAGTCGCGGGATTTCTGGATATCCGGGAGGGACGGGGATTTCTTGGGCGTGGCCATCGGTGGAACTAGGCGCTGTATTCGGCCCATGAGGTGGCTGTTTCCCAGACGCGGACGGAGACGAGGCGTACGGAGGGTCGGAGGGGGTATTTGGCGGACGGGTTCTGTGAGTGGGCGAGGAGGGCGAGGGAGGTGTGATCGAAGAAGGACTTGGCGAGGAGTTCGGTGGTGGGGTCCTGGGAAGGGAAGCCGATGACGCGGTCGCCGTAGCGGGATTTGAAGTCGTGGTAGGCTGGGTCGTCGGTATTCATGCAGAGGGCATGGTCGAACGAGTCGAGGAAGTCGCCGACGGCTTCCTTGATGATTTTGAAGTCACAGACCATCTGATTCTGGTCGAGTTCGTTGGCTTCGAGGACGAATTCGACTTTACGGGTGTGGCCGTGGGGGAACTGGCATTTGTCTGGGTGCTTGGAGAGCATGTGCCCGTTTTCGATGTCGATGGTTTTGCAGATGCGGAAGGGCATGGGTGGGGGATCGGCCGGGTGGAACTGGGAAAGGATAGGGAGAGGTATCCGCTTGGGGGGATGGCGTCAATATTTGGAGACCGAATGATTCTGAATCCGTCTTACCTCCCTGGTTTTGG
>Ga0315904_10003354_pt1 | contig 23628 bp, 22 predicted proteins | sample LakEriMetagenome_6_FD_203529 | JGI IMG/M metagenome (GOLD analysis project Ga0315904, IMG submission 203529) | Freshwater fungal communities from buoy surface, Lake Erie, Ohio, United States - Buoy 12 MA120 | ecosystem: Environmental > Aquatic > Freshwater > Lake | place: USA: Lake Erie, Ohio... | reverse complement strand
TAGAGAGTGGGTACTTTCTGAGCGTTGTCACCCCGGACTGGCGCAGCAAAAACCACGAGAAAGATGTGGCAAAGATGTCAGGAAAGATGGGCCTGATGCCCATGCCCGCCATCAAGCCCGGAGGCCGTCGCACGAGCACCTGGGGTGGGACGATGCTAGGAATCACCAAGGCCTGCGCCAGTAAAGACCTCGCCTGGGACTTTGCCAAGTTCCTCTACCTCAACGAGAAAGACCTCGCCGAGCGCTACGCCGACACCAATATCTTGCCCCCCGTGCCCTCGGCATGGAGCCAGCCTGCCTTTGACAAAGAGTACTCCTACTATGCCGGTCAGAAAATAGGACGGGACTACGCCGCGCTAGCGCCACAGGTGCCACCACAGTATGCCAGCGCCTTTGTGGAGCTGGGGAAAGGCAAGCTGGGCCAGGCATTAATCCAGTGTGTCGAGTACTACAACGCCCACGGCGAAGACGCGGGCTGGGATGCGTTCGTGCGCAGCACCGTAAAATCCCGCGCCGATGAAGTCCGTCAGCAAATGGCGAGGAACCCGTTTTGAGAGAGAGCTCAACCTTTTTTAAGAAGCAACAGAAGCTTGCACCGTATTTATTTGTCCTGCCCTTTGTGGTGACATTCTGTATCTTCTCGGCCTACCCGTATATCAAGAGCTTGACCTACTCGCTCTACGCGACCAGTGGACCAAAAGATGCCAAGTTCGTGGGGCTGAGCAACTACCAGTTTCTCTGGAGCGACCTGGACTTTCGTAAAGCAGTCGGGAACACGGCGCTCTTTGCGGTGCTTTCCGTGGCGATCCAGCTGCCGATGTCGCTGGGCCTTGCGCTGCTGCTCTCGCAAAAGTGGATCAAGGGGGTCAAGCTCTGGCGCTTGGCCGTCTTCGCTCCCAACCTAATGGGCCAGGTAGCAGTCGGTGTGCTCTTTGGCGTGCTTTTGCAGGCGAAGTTTGGTCTGGTCAATATCGGGCTGGCCGCTGTTCTAGGGCCGCAGTGGCTGGACCAGAAATGGCTCTCGGAGCCGAATAATGTCCTTCCCGCGCTAGTGGTCGTGACGGCTTGGATGAGTATCGGCTACAACATGATCTACTTTCTCGCCGCGCTCCAGAACGTAGACCAGGAGCTGATTGAGGCCGCAATGGTAGACGGTGCCAATGGTGTGCAGCGCTTCCGTGCCGTGACTCTGCCTGCCATTGCGCCTGTAATGGCCTTTGTGCTGGTCACCATGACAGTCGGGAGCTTCCAGCTCTACGAGCTGCCTCGTACCCTACTCGGCGGCGGTGGCCCAGACAACCGTGGCCTGACGATCATCATGTACTTGTTCAACAACGGCCTGCTCTCCGGTGACCTGGGCTACGCGTCGGCGGTCGGTTGGACACTCGCCGTGATGCTGGCCGCCATTGCCGCCCTTCAGATCTGGCTCTCCGGCACCGCAAAGAAGGACGCATAACCCATGAAACTCCTTGGCAAGATCCTTACCTATGTCCTTCTGACCATCGCAGCTTTCTCAGCACTCATCCCCATGTGGGAGCTGTTTTCGTCCACGCTGCGCCCCTCGGGGGAGATGTTCTCACAGTATCTCTGGGCCTCACACCCAACTCTGGAGAACTACAAAGACCTCTGGGAGCTCAAAAGCCCCAACTACATCCGCTCGCTCTTCAACTCGCTGTTTTTGGCCTGCTCAGGCGTGATCCTGCAGCTCTTTTTCTGCTCGCTAGCGGGCTTCGCGCTGGCCAAGTACGAGTTCAAGGGCAAGAAAGTGCTAATGGGCATCCAGCTCCTGACGGTCTTTATTCCGGGTGCGGTCACGCTCGGCCCCGGCTACCAGCTCATGTACCAGCTCGGCTTAGTGGATACCTACTTGGGAATGCTGATCGGCTCTGCGGGCAATGTTTTTGGCATCTTTTTGTTCCGCCAGGCTATCCTCGGGGTGCCCGATGAGCTGATGAACGCGGCGCGCATTGATGGCTGCTCGGAGTTTGGGATCTACTGGAACATCATCATGCCGATCGTGCGCCCCATGACCGGCGCGTTCTGCCTGCTGACGTTTATGGGAAGCTGGAACAGCCTTTTGTGGCCGTCTATGATGCTCCAGAACCCCCAGCACCACACGCTCCCCATCGCCCTCTCCAGCCTGGTGGGTCTCTACAGCCAGAAGTACGGGATGATGATGGCCGGAACATTCGTCATGGTGCTCCCGGTGATCGTCTTGTTCTTAGTGCTCCAGAAAGAGTTCATCTCCGGCCTCACCAGTGGAGCCGTGAAGGGATAGAAAATCTAGGCCACTTATGACACTCTACGAAGATGCCCGTGACTGGCTCCTGACACCCGGCGACCCAGGCCCAATCCCTGGCACTAAGTTTGCGGGAGCTCCTTGGTGGCCTAGAGAGACGCGACGGCCTGTCTGCCCGGAAGGACACACAATGGGCTTTGTCGCGCAGATTCGCCTCGCCGATGTGCCAGGTTGGCAGTCCGACCCTAGCCTACTCTCGTTTCACTACTGCTACGAGTGTATGTGGTATGGCGACATGGCTTTTGGTTGGGGCTATACAAAAAGTAAGAGCTACGACGTCACGATTCTGAATCCCACGGAGCAAGGCGAGACCGACGGCCTCGGTTGCATTGGTACCACCGACCATAAGCCCTATACCATAGCTTTCTATGACTATTTCCTGCCCGTTCTACGACCAGAGCACGACGAAACCTGGTATACGACGCTCAAAGAAGACGATCCAGAGGATGCCGAGGCCACACGGGAGCGTGTCGAGGAAGAAATACAACATTTTGCCCTGCGCGAGCGCTACGGCCTAGTACACTCGGGTGAGCTTCCTCTCCCAACATCCCTTCCGGACATCCGTCACGAAGGGGTCTATCGCTCGGGTGGGGCAGAGTTTGGGCTTGGCTCTGGTAGCCGCTCACGCCTGGGCGGCCCGCCTCAGTGGATGCAAAGCCCAGTGTTTCCGACCCATGGCACCGACGAACCACTTCTCTTTGTCGCACAGCTAGATTGGGTTATGGCAAACCACAGCTTCTATCTTTTTGCCTCACCCTCTGATTCTCCCATGCGTGCTGGGGAGATGGTTTTGCAGAGTACGTGATTCGTAATAATCGTCTGTTCGTGCCCTACGAAAACGCAAAGCACCTGCGATAGAATAGTGCTATGGGACACTTGAGCTATACCTCAGAGGAAATTGGCCAGCGGGGCGAAAAGTTCTACAACGAGAAACTCCGTGCTCTGCTAGAGACACCTACCAATTTAGGCAAGCGCCTCTCACTAGATATAGCGACAGGTGACTACGAAATTGACGATGACGCTGTTGCCGCAGCCTTGCGCTTACTGCAACGAAACCCTGAGGCAACTCTCTATGGCATACGCATCGGGCAGGATTGTGTGTATTCTTTTGGCAGTCTCTTGAGTGAAACGAAGCAATGACAATTGGCCATGTTCAGGGGAACAAGCCTTTTGTTTCAGTTACTTTTCTACTACCCAATCAACCGGCTTTCTCGCTAGAGTGCGTTGTGGACACAGGCTTTGCAGGGTATCTCACACTTCCAGAGCAGGCAGTCGAGGTACTGAAGCTTCCTTTTCTCCAGACGATTCCCTCGCGCCTTGCCGATGGAAGCCGCGTGATGCTAGATAGTTATCTCACCACAATTCGCTGGGCGGAGCAGCAGCGCCCTGTTGAAGTCGTGGCGACGGGACTTCAGCCCTTAATAGGACGTGCACTCCTCCAGGGCTTTTTGGTCCGTATTGATTTTCGGGACGGCGGTGATATTACACTGGAGACAAGCTCTTGAATCTCATTCGAATAGGCGCGATTAGCGCAGGGATTGCGGTGGCGGCAGGGGCGTTTGGCGCACATGGGCTGAAGTCCGTGATCAGTGCACCTGCGATAGAGATTTGGAAGACGGGCGTTCAGTATCACCTAGCCCATGCGCTGGCGATGCTACTGGTAGCAGCGCTGGCAGGACAAGTGGAGCTTAAGGTGACACAGACCGTCGGGAAGCTTTTCTTAATCGGCCAGCTTATCTTTGCGGGAAGCCTCTACTTGCTCGCGGTGACGGGAATGAAGTGGCTGGGGGCGATCACACCGCTCGGCGGCGTCTGTTTTCTGCTGGGCTGGGGCTATCTTGCCCTCTCGGCGGGTAAACTCAAGGCGTGAAACACACCGTTCTTCTGACTGGCCCCGGCGGGCGCATCGGGCCGCACATCCTACCCACTTTTCATGAGCAGTTTGAGCTTAAGATCCTCGACCGTCGGCCTATTGAGGGCGAGCCGGAGACGATAGTTGCGGACTTATCTAGCATCGAGACTCTGACAGCGGCCATGCAGGGCTGCGACACGGTGGTGCATCTTGCGGCCACCAGCGACGAAGCGCCATTTGTCGAGGAGCTGGTTCCCAACAATGTCGTCGGGCTTTTTAACGTCTTTGAGGCCGCGCGGGCGGCGGGTGTCAAGCGCGTGGTCTTTGCCTCGACCGTGCAGGCCGTGAGTTTTTACCCGCAGGAGCACAAGGTCGAAGCCACCGATCTGCCGCGCTCGGTGAGCTTGTATGGCGTCACTAAAGCCATGGGCGAGACCATGGGTCGGTACTACCACGACAAGCATGGGCTGGAGTTTATCGCGGTGCGGATTGGGTGGTTTCTGGACTATGAGCACGAGTGGCTCAAAGAAGGCCGCGCCAATGCGATCTGGCTCTCGCCGCGGGATGCGGCGAGCTTTCTGGCACGCTGCGTCACGGCGGAGAACGTCGGCTACGCCATTGTCCACGCCACTTCCAAGACCAGCTTTGAGCGTCTGAGCCTAGCCCCCGCCCGAGAGATCCTCAGCTGGGAGCCCTCGGATGTCGTCCCCCCGCCGGGCGGGGGTTAGGGGGGAGCCTTACCGTGGCACCGCCACCGACGACAGCGCCTGCTCGATGATCTGAGCGGGCAGGAGGCCGCCGTACTTGGCCTTGGTGTCGAGCTGGATGCGGTGGGAGAGCACGGGGACGGCAAGGGAGCGAATGTCTTCAGGGAGCGTGAAGTCTCGCCCCTCAGTGAGGGCGCGGGCTTGCGCGGTGCGGTAGAGCGTCAGTGAGGCGCGCGGCGAGAGCCCTAGGCGCAGACGGGCATCTTTACGGATTGTCTCCACCAGCCGGACGATGTAGTCCGCGACCTCGGGTTTTACCAGCACGCGGCGCACCTCGGCTTGTAGCGTCAGTACATCCTCGGTAGTCAGAACCGACTGGAGCTGCTCTAGCGGGTGACCATCGTTCTGGGAAAAGAGAATCGCCAGCTCGTCGTCGTGGGTGGGGTAGCCGAGCGCAAGCTGAATCGCGAACCGGTCGAGCTGCGCCTCGGGGAGTGGGTAGGTGCCGTGGTACTCCACCGGGTTCTGTGTGGCGATCACAAAAAACGGCTGAGGGAGCAAGCGACGTATTCCCTCGACCGTCACCTGGCCCTCGCTCATCACCTCTAAAAGCGCCGACTGGGTACGCGGCGATGTTCGGTTGATCTCGTCGGCCAGTAGGATATGGCTAAAAACCGGCCCCTCGCGAAACTCAAAGACGCCCTCTGCAGGACGGTAGAAGCTTGAGCCTGTGATGTCTGCCGGGAGCAAGTCCGGGGTGAACTGAATCCGCCGGAACGTGCCGTCAATGGAGCGGGCAAGTGCCTTGGCCAGCGTGGTCTTGCCCGTACCCGGGACATCTTCAAGGAGAACGTGTCCTCCGGCAAGCAAGGCGATCACAATGAGACGAATGGCCTCCGGCTTACCTCGGATCACGGAGCCAAGGTTGTTTTCGAGTTTTTCAATCATGCGTAGCTAGACTTAGAGATCGGTCGTTAGTGGGAGTTTTTGCATCATACCCGAATCGGCGGCACGCTTGCCTGCTTCTAAGATTTCCTGAGCATCGCGCGAGACCTTGGCGCTACAGACACCGGCCAGCGCCTCGCCGGTCTCGATGCAGTGGAGTAGATACTCGGGTGCGGTACGGTACGGCGCCTCTAAGGGTGTGGGCTCGATAATCTCTACGGGCTGCCCCGGCTTCATCAGGTGCACTTTCCCGCCTTGCAGGCAGAGTGCCCCCTCAGAGCCATAGGCGTAGGGGTTGCCGGTGACGTAGCCAGTCACTTGGGTCCAGCTTGCCTCGGCAACGCAGTGTGCGCCTTTATACCAGGCATCGATGAGCGCGTTGTCATCGGGGATGGGGTAGTCCTTGGCGAGAATGCCGCGCATCCCGATGACTTTCTCCGGGAGCCCTAAGAACCGCGCCATCATCGCGGAGCCGTAGCAGCAGTAGTCCATAAACGCCCCACCGCCGTTTTTCTCCTCGTCGTAGAGCCAGCCCCAGAAGGTCTCGTCGCAGCCGATCTCCTTAGGGCCGTTGTGGGCGGATCTGTACTTGAAGTAGCGCAGCTCCCCAATGCCACCCGAGAGAATAATGCGCTCCATTTCCTGAAACGCTGGGCTCCAAGCCGTGGGCCAGTTGACCATGAGCTGCACGCCCGCTTTCTCGCAGGCCGCCACCATGCGATTGGCCTGCGCCAGAGTCGCCGCCATGGGTTTTTCACTAATCACATGGCACTTTTTTGCCGCCGCCGCCTCGGTGATCTCGGCGTGGGCAGAGTTCTCCGCCGCGATCTGGACGATATCGAGCTCGCTCTCGCCCGCCAGCATCGCCTCCCAAGACTCATAAAGACGGGCCTCCGGGAACGTCGAGGCGAAGCGATTGCGGAGCCGCTCGTTGCTCTCGCCCACCGCCACGATCTCCACACGCCCCGTCGCCGCCCAGTGGCTCAGCTCGCCCCACACATGGTCGTGCACCAGCTTTGCCACACCTAGTTTATAAACTTTGCTCATGGCGCTTGTGTTCGACAGAGCGAGGCGGGTTTCCTGCCCGTTATCCATCGGGCGCGTAAACGGGCCCGCTGTTGTGGCCATCTCCCCCCGCTTCGCGGCCATCTCCCCGGCTCGTTCCTCGCCTCCCCTCTTCCCCCACCCGTTCGTGCCTCACTGGGAAGAGGGGCTGGAGGAGATGCGCCCTCCTTCCCGCGATGAAGGAGCAACAGGGGAAGGGGGGCCGGAGCGAGGCACGAGCATCCTGGAGAGATGGCTACGGAGAGGAAAGGCGAAATCCTCCGTCGTAATACCCATCAGAGAGAGTGTTCCAGTCTCGGGTCGCGCAACGAAAGCTGACAGTATCTTCGAAGTACCAAGAGCCGCCGCGATGTACGCAGTATTCGCCCTTTTCAGGGCCTTATTGTTGGTGCGCTCCACCGAGGCTGTGCCCTTATCCCCGCTCGTCGGTGTCCACCAGAGCTGGTCTTTGGGCTCCTCATTGCCCCACGGATACTCTTTTCCTTCCAGCCCACCTCGCGCTGCGTACTCCCACTGCGCTTCAGTTGGCAGTAATCGCTCTGCCCAGTCCGCGTAGGCTTTGCAATCTAGCCAAGAGACGTTCCCGCTGCACCGCCCCACGCCGCCTTGGCAAAGGCTTCGAGCTGGCTGTAGTTGTTGGCCCAGGTGGTGTACATGACGCCTTCGACCTTGGCACCGCCCAGCGCCTTGGCCGTGGCGAGCCAGCCTTTGATGTCGTTTGGGTTGCCGTCGTAGTAGCCTGCGAGAATCTGGCCGTGGCCGCGCTTGGCGAAGAAGTCCAGGCTCTCGCGTTGCTTGCCGGAGTTCCAGTTCATGATCAGCGTGTCTTTGCTCAGCCCCTCCCAGCTTCCAGCGAGCGTGCCACGCACCAAGTAGTAGTTGTCGTGGGCGTTGTGGTGCGGATCGAACATGTCCGACCAGGCGACCAGCTCGGCCCGGGGCGATGTCTGTTTTGCCAGCGCGATGCACTTTCGAGCGTTCTCGGCCAGCTGCACGCCTGGTGTCTTGCCCGTGGCCTGTGCATCCGCGCTCCAGCCTGCGGTGCGCAATTCATCGTGCGAGAGGAAGAATCCTGCGGGGGTGAGGAGCTTCTGGACGCGCTGGAGCTGGTCTTGGTGGAGCGCGAAGACCTTGGGGTCTACCAGCGACGCGCTGACCTGGCCGTCGTAGATGGTGATGGCGTGGTAGTAGGAAACCCGCAGCGTCTGGCCGTCCTTGATGCGCGAGCCGGAGGGGATCGTGATGCTTGGCGGCGCGTGCCAGACCTCGAACTCACCGTCCCACGGGACGGTTCCCATGCGTGGGTCGGTAATTTTTGCGTAATCTTGGCCCTCGGTGTAGAGCGGACCATCGTCGCTGCGCACCGTGAGAGGGCAGCCCGCACGCCGCACGACATTGAGCAGGCCCACTTCCTCCAGCCGAACGTCATCCAGCCAGAGCGTCCCGCCGCTCGCGCCCCAGCAGCCCAGATAGATACCGATAGACGGATTATCGAGCGTGTTGAAGACAAAGTGGTGCTGTGTCCAGTCCTGCGTGGGTTTTACGCCCGCATTGGAGTGACACAACGAGGCTTTCTCGCCGCCTGGCAACACGGTGCAGTGGATCTCCCCCGCGCTCTTGAAGCCCTCCGTCTTGATCCACACCGACAAGTGATACTGACGAAACGGTGGCAGGGCGAGCCGCTTACTCACCCGGAGATTGCCCTCGGCTGCCATGAAGCGCAGCGCCCCCACCCCGCTCTTCTTGACATTCGTATCAAGCGCCGCTGCATCGTTGAAGTCCCAGCCGATAAAGTTGCCGTTGCGTGCCTCATCCAGCGCACCGCCGGGCAGCACGTTGCCACTCTCCAGGGTCGCCGTCTTGCCCTTGACCGTAAACACGGCGTCTTTGACGGGCAGCCCCTCCGCAAGATTGGGGTCGTGGGCGAGCAGGCCATTGTCGTAGCCCCCGGAGCAGACGGTCGGGTAGATCGCGATTCCTAGCGCCGCTGCCGCCTGCTTGACAGTCGCCGCGTTCTTGAAGTAGTAGTCCGGCACGCGGCCCAAGATATTGAGCTTGTAGTCAGCCAGCACCATGCCGCTGTAGCCCGCCGCCTTTGCTCGTTTGAGCAGTGCCACCACTTTGGGCACGTTCTCATTCACCTGAAGATTCTGCGCCACATAGACCCAGCGGCGACGCAACATCGCATCTTGTTTTCGGTTCATGGGGACATTTTACGGTAAAATCCGAGTATGGCGACACAGATGGAACGTCCCCGGCTCCGGCTCACTCAGGCTCACGTCAAGCTCATGCTCGATGCCAACCTCATCACGCCCCACGACTACGAACTCATTGACGGAGACCTCATTGCCAAGATGCCCCAAAACCAGCCCCACTCCGCTGCAAACGACAACGGCTACGACACTCTGACCGCACTCTTTGGCCGTGGCTTTGTCCAGCACTCTGCGCCAATCTACATCAACGACAGCACGTCGCCCGAGCCCGATCTCGCGGTATTAAAGCAGCACCGCCGCACGTACATAGATAATCCCACAGCCACAGAGTGCTCACTCGTCGTGGAAGTCTCCGACTCGACGCTCGCCTACGACCGCACCACCAAAGCCGAGCTCTACGCCCGCGCCGGGATTCCGGAGTACTGGATCGTCAACCTCAATGCCAGAACACTCATCGTCCACCGCGCCCCCACCGACGAAGGCTACAACGAACTGCGTACCCTCACCGAGACCGACTCCGTCACGCCACTGGGACAGTCCAACTCGGTAGCTGTTGTAGATATGCTCCCATGATCATCGCAATTGATAGCGGCACGACGTCGTGCCGGACACTGGCCTTCGATGCCTCCGGGCGCTGTGTGGCGCTGGCGCAGCAGGAGTTTACGCAGCACTATCCACAGCCGGGCTGGGTGGAGCACGATCCGGAGGAGATCTGGCGGGCGCAGAAAGCCACGCTGGACGCTGTCGTAGCGCAGGTCGGGAAGCAAAATATCCAGGCCATTGGCATCACCAACCAGCGTGAGACGGTTGTCGCGTGGGATCGGCGCACGGGCGAGCCGCTGGCAAACGCGATTGTCTGGCAGTGCCGCCGCACCACGGAGCGCTGTCAGCAGCTCAAAGAGGAGGGACACGAGCCGTGGATTCGCGCTAAGACGGGCCTGCTCCTCGACCCCTATTTCTCCGGCACGAAGATCGAGTGGCTGAGCCAGCGCATCCCCACCGAGAACGCCTGCTTCGGCACCATTGACACCTGGCTGCTCTGGAAGCTCACGGGCGGCAAGAGCTACGCCACCGATCCGAGCAATGCCTCACGGACACTGCTCTACAATCTCTCCGACAACGACTGGGACAACGAATATCTGGCGCTTTTTGGGGTTGCACGAGAGTCGCTGCCGACGATTCAGCCCTCGGGGAGTGTGTTCGGTCACTGGGAAGGCATCCCGATCAGTGGGATTCTGGGCGATCAGCAAGCGGCGCTCTACGGCCAGCAGTGTGTCACACCTGGCATGGCCAAGTGCACCTACGGCACGGGCTGTTTTTTGCTGACCCTCCTCCCCGGCCCCGGGTACCCTCTGGGTGCCAATCCTGGGAGGCAGGATTGGGAGGAGGGAGTTCTGTACACGGTGGCGTGGGAGAAAGACGGGGAGCTTGCGTATGCCGCTGAGGGCGCGGTCTTTGTTGCCGGGGCCGCGGTGCAGTGGCTGCGAGATGGGCTGGGGCTGATCGCGACAGCCGCAGAGACCGAGGCGCTGGCGCGCTCCGTGCCTGATAGTGGCGGTGTGGTCTTTGTTCCGGCTTTCACGGGGTTGGGAGCCCCCTACTGGGCCCCTGAGGCGCGGGGCCTGATCTGTGGCCTGACGCGCGGCACGACAAAAGCGCATCTGGTCTACGCCACTCTGGAGGCCATTGTCCAGCAGAACGCCGACTTGCTGGAGGCGATGCAAACTCCCTCCTCCCAGGATTGGCACCCAGAGGGTACCCGGGGCTGGGGAGGAGGGATTCAGACGCTTCGGGTGGATGGCGGCGCGTCTCGCAATGACTTTCTGATGCAGCTTCAGGCCGATCTGCTGGGCATCCCCGTCGAGCGCCCCATTGAGACAGAGACGACCGCGTTTGGGGCCGCCATGCTGGCCGGACATACGATAGGCCTCTTCGATCATGTCCCTTGGCGCTCCGAGCGCGTCTTTGAGCCACAAATCACCGCAGACGAAAGAGCCCACCGCCGGGAAACCTGGCGGCGGGCCGTGGCACGGGCGCTCTAGCGTGGCTAGTCTAACGAGATGCCAAGCGTCTTCAGAGCGGGCTCAACGCCCTCTGGGATGGCTTTGGAGCCCACAAAACTCGCGGCGATCTTGCCCTCTTTATCAATGATATAGGTGGTTGGGATTCCGCTGACACTGTAAAGCTTCTTGGCGATAGAGTTTGCCGTGTCCTTTGCCGCAGTATCAAAGACCAGCGGGAAGGTGAACTTGGCCTGGTTCTGGGGCACCCACTCGTTGTACTTTTCTTTGGTGTCCCAGACACAGACCCCGAGCACCACGATATCGCTCCGGCTTTTGACCTTCTGCCAGGTCTTCTCAATATGGGGCATCGTCACCATGCACGGCCCACACCAAGTCGCCCAGAAGTCCATCACCACCGTCTTGCCGCGGTAGTCTGAGAGCTTAACGGGCTTACCATCAAGCGTGTAGACCGTGAAGTCGGGGGCTTCCGTACCAACTGCCAGTAGCGGCGGGCGTGGGGCAGCAGGCCGTGGAGCGGGTGCTTTGAAGGGCTCGATCCCTGGCCCTGGCGTGTAGGCAAACGCCGTCGCAACGGGTAAATCAACATTTTTCACGATTTTATGGATAGTGGCGGTCGTGGTGGACTTTACCCCCTCCCCAACCTGAAGGGTCTGTACTTTTCGACGCGCCAGGCCATCTGTGCCAAAGTAGAGTGTCCCGGCATACTGGATTTTATTCGTTCCCAGCATCATCGTGTAGCGGTAGCTGATAGCCTCACACTTCTCGCCATCAATCACCTCACCGGCGGCAAGCTTGAGCTCCTCCAGCGTCTTGTTCTCTTTATGGCCCGCAAACTGTGTTTTCAGCGAGCGGCGCTCGCTGAAAAATCCATCCCATGGCTCCACTCCTATCGTCATTGTGGCGGGATTTGCCGTGGTAGTGGTGTAGGTCTTGCCATTCTGGCGCACATACTGCTTGCCGTCGCTCAGCACAAGAGACATCGGCTGCTCACTCTTTTTCCCCTCAGCATCCACGGTCCAGAGCTCGTAGCGCAGAAAACCAGGCCGTCCCGCAAGCACCTGCGAGACCGTACGGCGGGTATTTGTACCACTGAGAGTCGTGATCTCACCCTCGGCTTTAAACGACTTGAGCGCAGCAATCGCCTTTGCATTGGTCTCAAGAAGCGCCTCGGCGCGTGGGTCAATCGTATCCTGAAAAAGATAAACAAGAGCGGGTAAAAACATAAAAACGTCCTCCTACCTTTAAGTATAATAAGTATAACGGAAAAACTAGTTCTTGGGATCGCAGACAGCCGTCAATACGACATCGCCAGCCGCGGAGGCTTGAGAGAAGAGGCCCCAGACGATCTCACCCGTGGCGGGATCTTCTTCGCCGTTGGTTTGTAGGAGCTTGCCGGGGAGCTTGGCTTTGATAAGTATCGCCACGAGAGCATCGTCATTATTCTCGCCGCTTGGCCCTGCATTCACTTGTTTATTCGTCTTGTTTTTCACGCCATTCGTGATGGCGACGATAATTTTCTGCACAGCCATCCGCCGCTCCGTGTCGGTGAGTTTCTCACCGAGAGCAGCTTTTAGCTCGGTATCAACGACGATGCCAAGCAGCTTTTTGAGCTTGAACTCGCCGAGCTCAGAGTGAGTGATGAGCAAGCCTAGCAACGGCTCACCAGGGCCAAAGAGCGCTTTCCAGAGGGCTTTCTGGAGATGATTGACGATTGTGACCCGCGCCGCTTTATCCAGCATGGGCAGGTTTGCAGAAAACAAGGCGAGGAGCTCGGGATCGGGCGTGGCGAGCTCGGTGGGCTTAGGGCCGCGCCAGCGGATTACCTCGCGGTACTCTAGCTTACCGTCGGGGAGGGTGCGGACGGAGAGCGTGTTGCCCAGGATCATCGTGGGAAGAGTCCCTTTGGGCGCGTCCTTCTTGGGTGGCGACTTCAGTGCTAGATCATCCGAGAGGGTCTCGCCTGGTGCGAAGGACTTCGTGGCAGTCAGCACCACCTCAGAGGGATTCTTTGGGTCTTTCTCTCGAGTGAAGTTCCAAGCTCCCCGAGGCGGTGCGATCAGGTCATCGAGGGCAGGGGCCATGTTAAAGCCATCCGTGCTGGGCGTACTGCCTCGGTAGACCACGGTGCGCACAAACGAGCCATCGGGCTTTACGTCGGTGCTGGTGCCAATTCGGGCGCAGCCACTCGAAATCAGTAAGATGGCACTAGCGAGTGCGCTGAACCATAAGGGTCTGTTCTGCAAGCTCATCCTCACTTCGGAGGCGATTGTACTCCGCCTCAAGCTCATCAAAGGCGCTCTCAAACTCGCCCAGAGCGGCACGTGCATTGAAGACTTCCATGGCATGCAGAGCCGTGTTATTGGTGCCCAGAGTCGCCGTCAGGGCATCGTCCACGGGCGCGATTCCCTGCACCGCAAGACGAGCCTGCTCTACAATCAGGGCCTCACGAAGCTGGTCGCAGCTCTCTAAAGCATTGCGCAGGCGCTCCAAACAGCGTCGGGCCTCGGGCAAGTCCGTGAGATCCACGCCCTCCCAGTCATCTAAGTACTGCTGGCCCTGTACCCGTAGGCGCTCTAGCTGACGCAGGCGCTGGTTGCAGGCCTCGTGCGTGAGAGCATCCCAGTCGGCAGCGAGAGGCTCCAAGGCATTCTGCCAGCGCACCAAGGCGATCTCCCAGAGCTTGGCATGGTAGCGGTCGCGTTGCTTGGAGAGAATCCCGGCGGCGGAGTCAATCGTATGGCGGACTTTCTGGAGGCGCTCCTCAGGGAGGGCACTGGTGGCCTGCAAGCGCGACTCTTCCAGGCGCTTCTCGCGCTGAGAGATATCAGTAAGGCGTTGCCGGATGGTCTCTTCATCGTTGCGGAGACAGTCAATCACGCGCTTGGCGAGCTGTGAGAGCTCTGGCGGTGTCCACTCTTTGTCGGCTCCAAGAAGCACGCCCAGGCTAACACCGACGGCAACTCCAACGGCCACACCCATACCCGCCATCAGAAAGCCCCCGATAACGGCACCGATAAAGCCTCCAAAGGCCGCACGTGCCCCATCGTTCATGGGAGTTTCCATGGTGAGAGTATCGCCACGCGCCACCATCTCGGGTATGCCCCGATCAGGACGCTCGTTGCGAGGATCCGCAATACCGCAGTTAGGACAGCGACTATCCGTCGTCGTCACAAAGTAATCACACGCACAGCAGCGCTTGTACTTCATGCTTTCATTTGCTCCCGACAGGGTGATTCCAACATCTCCAAGTAGTCCGACAGTATATCTCTAAACCCCCGAAAATACCACGTCCCCATAGTCTTCTATACGGAAAACAGGGGATGCTGGTTTCAGTTTTCGAAAAAAACTTACAGGCGGAAGCCCAGCGACAAGTTCAGTCCCGAAAAATCGAAGTTCTGAACCTTGCTAAACGAGTAGTAGCGCCCCTCAATATAGAAACGATTTCCGAGAGAAACGCCTCCAAAGAGACTCCCACCAACACCCGTACGCCATGCGCTTGGAATATTATCGATCAGATAGTTCGAGCGAAAGTTGGTCACTAAGAGATTTGCAGACGCTCCAAAATAGGGCCGGACTTTCTTATTTTCCGACGTGCCACGGCGGTAGACAATCCCGACGGGAGCAAGAAGTACCTCGGCATCCGAGGAGCGTGAGGAGATAAGGTTCAGGTCAAAGTTTAACTCGCCCTTAGACTTAGGTGCCGCCACATCGCCAATACCAAGGCCAATGTTGGTCCAAGAGCCCCCAAAACGACTACGTGCTGCTTCTGAAGTGGGACTGTAGAAACCCACCTGAGGACCAAAGACTAAGCGCCCGCTCTTTTTCTGCTCCTGCGCCTGAGCGGGTACGACAGCAAGAGCCGCCGCCCCAATCACAAACAAGGTAAAAAGATTCTTCAGATTCATCTTTTTTTTCCCTTTCGTTAGCGCAAGAATGCGCCTTCTCTCATCATTGGCAAGAAGCACTCCAAACTAAAGCAAGTGGTATACTTATTCGTTGTATGGCAAGTAAGACTAAACCACTTGCTGCCCCGGAGTGCGTCGCCGTAGCGCTTGGTGTGGCGGCGTTTTTTTCTGCCTCGGCTCGGGCAAGCTCTGGTGCAACAGACTATCCGATCGTTCTCGCCGAAGCACTCGGGCGGCTGGAGTCCGGGGAGTACTCCCAAGCGCGACTCTCTCTTCAGCAGGCTCTGGCAGTAGACTGCAACGACCCTTGCGGCCTGCTGGCACTGGCGGTCTATGCCCTCCACACGGGTGATGGGAAGCGGGCGGAGCTGGCCCTGCGCCGTGCTCAAGAGCAAGAGCCGGAGAACTTCCTGATCCCCTCCGCGCTCGCTCTCGCCAAGCTCCTCCAGAACGATCTCTCCGGGGCGCAGCCCTATGCCAAGTCCAGCCCTCTGCTGGGGCTCTATGTCCGGCTCATGGCGGGCGATAAAGGCGTAGCAGCCGAGCTTGCGGGCGTTAAAGAGGACGAAGGCGATCCCTTGCGCCTGGAGCTGGCAGGAATCGCGGCGCTACGGGCAGGAGACACAGCGCGGGGAAGCCGACTCTTGAAGGCTCTGATGGCACGCCCGGAGTGGATGCCCTGCGAGGAGTCTCATGCCGTGACACTGCCCTTTGTCGAGCGGCGCCTGGCGGAGGGCAGTGCGGGCACCAGTGAGCCGATTAACCTCCCCGCAGCAACGGCGGCGACACTCACTCTCACTGGTCAGGTCACGCTGACTCCAGGGACGCTTCCGGAGGGAACCGCTTCGGTGAACTACCAAGTTCCCGCGACCTACAACGCGGCGACCAACAGCGCTCCGTATATTGCCCAGTGGAACACCACCCGCCTTGCCAACGGCCTCTACACCCTCACCACCACCGCCCACAGTGCTCAAGGGAAGGTACTCAGCGAGACCCGGCGCATGGTGCGCATCGCCAACACCCCCGCCACGCCTTCGTCCCGTTTGACACCAGACCAGCGTGAGGCAATGGACACGCGCCTTCAGGCGCTTCTGGCTCCCCAGCCCAGCCGAAAAGCGGCGCACTACGCCTTGGCTGAGTGGGCGGTTCGCAGTGGCAATAGTGCGGAAGCCTTGGCAAGAATCGAGTCTGTGGTTGCCATTGACCCACAGTTCCGCTCCGCCTACGGCTCGCTCAAGGAGTACAATAAAAAGTATGTCGGAATAGGCAACGGCTACTGGCGCGGGCAGACCAGTGGAAAGCTGATCGCTCTCACCCTAGACGATGGCCCTAACCCGCTCAAGCACCGCACCCCGGCACTCTTGGATACCCTGCGCAACCTGGATATCAAGGCGACGTTTTTTATCGTCGGTGCCCGTGCGGAGGCCAACCCAGAGCTAATTCGCCGGATGGACACGGAGGGCCACGAGATCGCCAACCATAGCTACACGCACCCAAACCTGACCTTTCTCACCCCGGATACCGTCCGTAAAGAGCTCTGCCGCACCAGTGTGGTCGTCCGCGAGCTCACCGGAAAGCGCCCCCGTTTCTACCGCCCGCCCGGCGGCAACTTCAATGGTGCGATTGCCGATGCCGCCTCGGCGCTCGGGATGCACGGGGCGTACTGGACCGTGGATGCCTTCAAGTTCGAGTACGCCCCGTTCACGCCTGCCGATACTGCCGCCTTTGTCCTCAAGAAAGTCAAGCCCGGCACGATTCTCCTGATGCACAATGCGCCAGACAACACCATCGCAGCACTCCCACAGATTGTCAACACGCTCCGCAGCCAAGGCTACGAGTTTGTCACCATGAGTGAGCTCGTTCAGCGCAGTAAACCCTCTTTGCCCTCCTCCCCCAGCCCCTCCTCCCGATAACGGGAATGGAGGGGAGAGATAAATTTATGAACCGAATCTACAACTTTTCTGCCGGCCCCGGCATCCAACCCGTCGCTGTTTTAGAAGAAGCCAGTCAGGCTGTTTTAGAGTTCCAGGGCTCCGGGATGTCTATCCTAGAGCTCTCGCACCGGGGCAAGCACTACGACCCAGTTCATGCCGAGGCGCAGGCGCTCGTTCTCTCAAGCCTAGGACTCTCTAAGGACGAGTACACGATTGCACTCCTCGGGGGCGGGGCGAGCATGCAGTTTGCGATGCTCCCGATGAACTTTATCCGGCCAGGCGATACTGCCGACTATGTAGACGCGGGCGAGTGGGGCGCAAAAGCCATCGCGGAGGCGGCACGCTTTGGCAGTGTCCATCTTGCGGGCTCGTCCAAGGCGACGAACTACGACCAGCTCCCAGAGCTTGCCCCCTCGGGCAAGGGCCGCTACTTCCACCTGACCACCAACAACACCATCGAGGGCACCCAGGTCTTTGACCTTCCTGCCACCGACGGTACGCCACTGGTTGCCGATGCCAGCTCGGATATCTTTGGGGTGCACCGAGACTACAGCAAGTTTGACTTGATCTACGCCGGAGCGCAGAAGAACGCGGGGCCTGCGGGCGTGACCCTGGTGGTGATCCGCAAGTCGTTTCTGGAGAGGGCTCATAAAGACCTGCCCCCGATGTTTTCCTACATCACCCAGTGTGAAAAGCAGTCGCTCTACAACACGCCGCCAGTCTTCCCCATCTACGTTCTGGGACTCACCCTCAAGTGGATCGCGGCTCAGGGCGGGGTGAAGCGAGTAGCCGTCCACAACCAGGCCAAGGCGCAGCTAATCTACGATGCCCTGGATGCGTGCCCCTCGGTGTTCTCGTCGTGCGTCGCCGTGAAAGAGCACCGCTCCTGGATGAATATCACGTTTCGTCTGGCCACTCCCGAGCTAGAGAAGCACTTTTTAGCGGAGGCAAAGGCGGCGGGCATGGACGGCTTGCCAGGCCACCGCAATGTCGGCGGCTTCCGCGCCAGTATCTACAACGCCTTCCCCATCGCAGGCTGCGAAGCTCTCGCCGCCCTGATTCGCGATTTTTCAAAGCGCAACGGGTAAGCCCTCCTCCCCCTCCCCCTCCTCCCCCCGCCCCTCCTCCCAATCCTGGGAGGAAGGGGAGAGGGGAGCCAGAGGTTTTCCGGACTCCCCTCCCCCAACCTGCCTCCGCAGGGTTGGGAGGAGGGGCGGGGGGAGGAGGGTTGGCTGCGATATACTAACCTCCGTGAGCGCAACAAAAGAAAAAGTGGTGGTGGCGATGAGCGGCGGGGTGGACTCCTCAGTCGCGGCGGCGCTGCTGGTCGAGCAGGGCTACGAGGTCATTGGCATCACGCTGCAGATCTGGCAGGAGAGTACCACCGAGACCAAGGGCGCGGGTTGCTGCTCGCTCGGGGCGGTCGAAGACGCGCGGCGTGTGGCGGCGCGGATCGGGATTCCCCACTACGTCCTCAACTACAAGCAGCCCTTCGCCGATGCCGTGATCAAGCCTTTCATCGAGGACTACCGGCGCGGACGAACCCCCAACCCGTGTGTCAACTGCAACCGCTATATCAAGTTCGACGCGCTTTTAGAGAAGACACTGGCACTGGGAGCGACCAAGCTCGCCACGGGGCACTACGCCAAAGTGTTTCACGACGAGACAACCGGGCGCTGGGGGCTGGCACGCGCCACCGACGGCGACAAAGACCAGACCTACGCGCTCTATGCCACCAAGCAGCACCAGCTCGCGCACATGACCATGCCGCTGGGAGAGCTGACAAGCAAGCTGGAAACCCGCGCCCTCGCCCGTCAGTACGGACTGCTGGTCGCCGACAAGCCGGACTCGCAAGAGATCTGCTTTGTGCAAGGCGGCAAGTACACCGAGTTTCTCGCCAAAGAAGCCCCCGAGCTGGTGCAGACGGGCAACTTCGTCGATGCCGACGGCAACAGCTTAGGCAAGCACGAGGGCTCGGCGTTCTACACGGTCGGGCAGCGCAAGCGCATCAATGTCGGCTCCCCTATCCCGCTCTATGTTTTGAAAGTGGAGGCGGAGACCAACACGGTGGTCGTGGGCAAGGACGAAGAGCTTTTCGCCGACGGCTGCGACGTCGAGGATCTGAACTGGGTCGCGCTCGCTCCGCCGCCGGTGGGAGAGCCCGTTTCTTGTGAGGTCAAAATACGCTACAATATGCACTCGCGCCCGGCCCAGTTAATCTACCAGGCCGACAGTACCGTGCGCGTTGAGTTTGAGGAGCCGCTTCGTGCGGTCTCACCCGGTCAGGCCGCCGTGTTCTACGGGGTCGGGCCGCAGGCCAACCAAGTGCTGGGTGGCGGAACAATCAAATAATAACCCTCTTCCGCCGCGAAGCGGAGTACGGGAAGAGGGTCGGCAGCGAGGAACGAGCGCGCCGGGGAGATGGTATGAACGAAGAAGAAAACGGCGGTGATTTCAGCGCCATTGCGGCAGGTCTCGTGGTAGGCATGGCGGTAGGAGGCATTCTAGGGCTCCTCTTTGCCCCCAAGCCAGGCGCACAGCTCCGCGAGGATCTCAAGGATCGCACGGAAGAGACCATGGACCGCTTGCAAGAGGCCACCAGCGAGCTGGTAGCGCGTAGCAAAGACCTGGTCACACAGACCAAAGAGAACCTTGCACACTCCGTCGAGGCAGGAAAAGCCGCCTACACGGAGAAGCGCGAGGAGCTCATGGCACAGCTGGACGCATAAGCCATGCCAGCACGACGCGAGGCGTTTCTCAGCGGGCTCTTTGGGGCCTTAGGGGTGGCAGTCGCGGCGCTGGCGCTCTTTCTGGGCTATCGCTTCTTAGAGACCGCTATCGCCGTCAGCACGCCTTTCGTCGCCGCGCTGGTGATCGCCCTGCTGTGTGATCCGGTTGTCAATAAGATTCAAAGGAATGTCGGGTTTACCAAGGGCCAGCGTGCTCCCGCTGTCGCGCTCGTGTTTACGTTCTTTCTGCTCGGCTTTACCGCGCTGATTGTTTTAGTGGTGCCCAGCCTTATCGGCCAGCTTCAGAAGCTCATAGACTGGATCACCAGCAACGGACTCGGCCAGCTCCAGGCCACCGCCAACGACTGGCTTCACGCCCACCGCAAGATCGGCCCTGTCACGCTCCCAGACTCCATCGATAGCCTGACCAAGCAGTACTCCGACCAGGTCACTGCCACCGCCAAACAAATCGGCCCCAAGCTTTTAGGCGCCGTTGTCGGCTCGTTCTCGGGTCTGCTGAATGTGATCCTTATTCCCCTCTTGACCTTCTTCTTGCTCATGGATCTAGGACGGTTCCGGCGGCGCTTGATCTTCCTGCTCCCCACCAACTTGCGAGTTCAGTTTGTGGGACTGACCAGTGATGTTGGGGAGGTCTTCAGCAACTACCTGCGCGGAATGCTCCAGGTGAGCCTGGCTTACATGGCCGCCGCGACTCTGCTGTTTTCCCTGCTCTGCTTGGTGCTGGCTCCACAGATGCTGGGCTACGTCTTGCTCATCGGAATCGTCAGCGGAGCGCTCTATATCGTGCCGTATGTCGGCTTCTTAGGCGCGGTAGTTACGGCGGTGATTGTCGGGCTGGTCACCAATGTGGGCATCCCTACCCTGATCGGCTCGGTTGTCCTGCTGGCGATCTTGAACTTCAGCTTCGACAATATCATTACCCCCAAGATCGTGGGCAGTGGCGTGGGGGTGCATCCGATAGTCGCCATGTTCGCGCTTCTCGTGGGAGCATCGCTCTTTGGCCTCTGGGGGATGCTCTTGGCCTACCCCATGGCGGGTAGCGTGCAAGTCGTGCTCTTTCGGCTCTTTCCCAAGCTGGAGCAGCCCACGCCTGAGCTGAGCAGCACGGAGACGACGACGGAGTCTGAAGCCCAGTAGCGTTTTGTTGGTCTGAGCAGATATGCCGTTTTTTTTTGTAGTCCAGCCCCCGAGGCCGACCTTACCGACACAGCTTCCTCGGGGCAGTCAGCTGCCACCACGTCAGCCGCCAAGCGCCACACCCAACTTGCCCGTGCAGCCCCCCGGTGAGAGCGGCCAGCCCAAGAGCACAACCAACGAGGTTTTCCCAACAGCGGATCGCATGGAGGCCACCGATGACGGGGCGCTTCTTTTAGGCAATGTCAAGCTGGTCTACGATGGCTATGTCGTGACATGTGAGCGGGCCAGCTACGACGAAAAGAAAAACTACATCACCTTTGAGTCTAAGGTGCAGATGGAGACGGGCAAGGAGACTTTCTTTGCCGAGCGCATTGGTTTTAACCGCAAGACCCGCGAGTTTGAGGCCTTCGATGCCCACACCGTGCTTCCCCCGGAGCGCGTGGGCCAGGGCATTCTCGAGCCCGTGATTCTCTGGGGAAAGAGCATCAAGCGCGAGGGCGATATTTTGAAAGCCACCGACGGCTTTCTGACGACCTGTGACCTGGCTCATCCGCACGCCAAGATCGGCTTTGGCTACGCCGAGCTGGTTCCTAAGAAGCGCCTCACTTTGCGTGATGTGACGATCTACCGCTACGACACGATTGTTCTGCGTATCAAGCACCTGACGATTCCCGTTGTCGAGCAGCCGCGCTACAGCTATCTGCCCAATATCGGACGGACTCAGGAAGAGGGCTACTTTATCAAGGCCGTGATCGGGTACTCGCTCGCCAAGACACTGCCCGGCTTGCTACGCGTCGACTGGATGGAGAGAAAGGGGATCGGACTAGGCACCGACCAGGCCTATCGCTTCGGCGACACCGCCGCCGGCCGTGTCAACCTCTACACCCTCAATGACAGAAGCCGCAACGCCCGCAACCTCAACGGACAAGTTCAGCACGAGCAGCGCTTCGGGGAGATAGATGCACGCCTGAGCTCGGACTTTCAGAGCAACTCCTACTTCGCCGCCACGCAGAACTCGAAAACCCAGAACACGACTCTGGCTCTCAACCGCGCTGTCGGCACCACGACAACCGGAGTCACGCTGGGGCAAAATAGCTCGGACTCGGGCGGCTCGATCTACCGCACCAGCACCTATGGCCTGACCCAGCAGCTTCCTCTGCCGAAGAGTGGGAGCCTGAGCTTTCGCTTTAATGGCACAGATAACCTCAATGCGTCGGCGACATCGCGCACGGGCCGTATCCAGGAGAACGCGGAGCTACGCGCCTCCAGCGCGCTCGGGCCGTTTCGGGCGGAGCTAGTCGCCAACCGGAACCTGCGTAACTCGACATCGGGCACCAGTAGCGGAGGCTCCTTCTTCGCCGGAACCGAGAAGCTCCCCGAGCTCACGCTCACCACCAACCAGCTCAAGGGCTCACTGGGCAAGTATTTCTCCGGAGTGACACTGGGCTACGGCGACTTTCTGGAGAGTCTCTCGTCGTCGGGGACTGCCACGCAGCTCCATACCCAGCGCCTGCTCTTTCAATCGGATCTCAATCGGCAGAGCAAACCCTTGGGCGGTGGCCTGCGCTTGGATCTTGGCGGCGGCTTCCGACAGACGGTTTATGATGGTGGCTCGGCGGCGCAGTATGTCGTGAGCCAGACCACCAATCTGAGCCAGACGACCTCGCGCAATGGGACCCTCGGGCTTGCCTACAACTACTCACGGCCCTACGGCGGAACGCCACCAGGCTTCCGCAACGACTTTGCCTCAACCGTCAATGGCCTCAACTTCAATTACCAGCAGACCGGCGGCCATGCCAGCGTCCGCCTGAGCACCGGCTACGACATTCTCCAAGCGCAGCAAGAGCCCGTGCTGGGCCTGCGAAACCGCCCCTGGAACCAGCTCAGTGTCACCACCGAGTTTCGCCCCTCAGACAGCCATCACAGCCGCCTGAACACAACCTACGATATCAACAGCGGCAAACTCCTTGTTTTAGACCACTACGCACACTTCCAGCGCGGCAATACGTTTCTTCTGGACACCAGCGGGCGCTACGACCCGACCCTCAAAAAGCTTCGCGAAGTCCGCGCGATTCTCGGCACCCAGATCTTTGACAACCAGACACGACTGATCGGCAATAGTAACTACAACAACCTTACCCGCAAGTTCGAGTTCAACTCCTTCGCCTTCACCCGCGAGTTCCACGACTACGAGATCACGGTCAGCTACGTCGATCAGCCCTTTGGGTTCCGCAGCGAAAAAGGCATCAACCTCTCGCTCCGCCTTAAAGCCTTCCCCTCGCCCAAGACCAACCAAGGCAGCCGCAACGGCACCCCCGTAGACACCGGCCTCGGCGGCTTCTTCTAGCATCCGTACCTAGGAAGAGCTTGCGTCACTGTCGCTTTTACGCTACAATTAGCCGTGGCCCGTCGTACAGAACCGACTCCTGAGGAGAACAGTCAAAGCGAACCGATTTACCGCCTTGTGGTTCTGGTGGAAAAGAGCGGCTCCTGTCCATTTGAAGACTGGCTTTATGGTCTGCGAGATCGTGCGGCTCAGGCGCGGCTCTTGATTCGGCTTCTTCGGGTCGCAGAGCAAGGAAACTTTGGTTCCCACCGTGAGCGGATCAGCGGCGCGGTGAGTGAGCTAAAACTAGACTATGGCCCTGGCTACCGTGTCTATTTTGTGCGTCAGGGAGAGACTCTGGTGATCCTGCTGGGCGGAGGAACCAAGGCAAGCCAAGAGAGCGATATCGCGTCGGCAGTGGGGCTATGGGAGAGGAATAAAGACGATGCTGAAAGATTTTCGCGAGAGTTT
>Ga0315904_10003352_pt1 | contig 23650 bp, 10 predicted proteins | sample LakEriMetagenome_6_FD_203529 | JGI IMG/M metagenome (GOLD analysis project Ga0315904, IMG submission 203529) | Freshwater fungal communities from buoy surface, Lake Erie, Ohio, United States - Buoy 12 MA120 | ecosystem: Environmental > Aquatic > Freshwater > Lake | place: USA: Lake Erie, Ohio... | reverse complement strand
TCCTTCGGACTGTCACCCCAGTCGGGAAGGTTGTAGGGGCCGGTCGGAATGCCACGCTCTGTTAGCCGGTCGAGAAAAACCTGTTCGAAATAGGCTGGAGTCGGTTTCCGGCGCTCCTCACGCGCAAGGATCACAATGCGCCGGTGGCCGAGATCGACGAGCCGATCCGCCAGTTCGATCAGGGCGTTCGCTTTCTGAAGTGACAGGCTTGCCAGCGGCGACTTGCTGTTGCGGCCAAACAGGGCGAAGGCCGGAATCTTGCCCTCGGCAAACCACTGCAAGATATCCCGCGACCCTGCCATCACCACCCAGGCATCGGCCGTGCAACTCTCGACGAAGCGGGCGATCCGCTTCACGTTCATGCCTAGGTCCCGCATCGTTCTTTCCGCGAAAATGGCCTCATGCCCTGTGTCCCGGAGGCGGTGCAGAAGATCAACCATGTAGTTCGCGTTCCGGTCCGATCCCTCGTACAGCAGGATCATCACTCGCAGCGCGCGGGGCTTCACCATGCCTTCTGTGAACACGATCCGGCGGCGGCTTCCGGCACACCCCCATCCGGTTTTCCGAGTGTCAACTCGTTCGTCATCCGCGCCACGGACACCAGCTCTGCCACCGCCGACGCCACTCTGGAGATCACCGTGACCGGGCTGCCGCTGCCGTGGGTATCCACTGACATCGGCACCGGCATGTTGGCGGGTTCCGCCACGCACAAAGCGGGCACCTTCACACAATCCGTATCGGGCGTCACCGGCGGCACCAGCAGCTGCCGCTGGATGCGATGGTCCTCGACCGGAGTCAATCCGATCAACAGCAGCAACGGTTCCGGCACGGTACCCAACACATGGGTTCGCATCGTCCGCAGTGGAACTACCATCTCAAGCTACATGAGCAGCAACGGCACCTCGTGCACCTTGGAGGACAGCAGTAACAACACCCAGTTCGCCAATACCTGCTACATCGGCCTCGCCTTGGGCAGTGGCAGCAACACCGCACTCAACACCTCGCAATTCAGCAATGTCAGCGTGACACCGTGAAAAGAAGATCAGCGCGGGACGGGACCGAAAGTCCCTCCCTCGACAAACCCGGCCTTGGTGAAGGTTTGCCGGCGGTCGTCATTGCCGCGCGCCACGTTGTCCGCCCACCTGACGATCTGGTTGATGATGGGCTGGCTGTCCCAACTGATGTGGGCCACGGATGGGCGGTGCCACCTGAAAGCCGGGCTCGGATCGAGACACAAAAGCGAAACGTCTCTCGGGGCCAGTAAACCGAGGCGGGCCAAGTGGAGTTCAACCGCGAGATAAAGCGGCACTTCATCAATGAGCAGCGCGGTGGGCGGAGTGTGACGGAAGAGCGATCCAAGAAGGCGATACAATCCGTCCTTGGTGTCGTCCCAGTCCGGGAGATTGTATGAACCGGTGGCGATGCCGAGGGACTGGAGTTCCTCGATGAAACTTCTCTCCATATGTCCCGGACTCGGTTTCCGCCGCTCCTCCCGGGCGAGCATGACGATCCGCCGGTGACCGAGTTCGAACAATCGCCGCACCGACGCCCGCACCGCCGGCAGTTTTTCCGGACCACTGCCCGCGATCCTCACGCCCCGACGTCGGCCGGCGAAGGCAAACGCCGGCGCGTCCCGCCGCGAGAACCATTCCAAAATCTCCGTCGATCCGCACTGGATCACCCAAGCGTCAGCTTCGGTCTTGTTCACAAGACCCGCGATGCGCTTCACATCCATTCTCAGATCGACCAATGCTTTCGGCGGGATCGAGGGAAGATGCCCGGCTTCGATCAGCCGGTGCTGGAGATCGACGTTGTAATCCAGTTTCCTGTCGATCCCCTCATATAGAAGAATGGCGATCCGCATGGAAGGAGCCGCGGCGTTTTTCGGCATGCGGATCCCTCTCGGCCGTCCGGCTCCGCGGTTGACCAGCAGCCCCTCCTTCTCCAATTGGCGGATGGCCGTGCCGACGGTGGTGTGATTGACGTTGAGTTCCGCCCCAAGGCGATCTTCCCCCGGAAGTTCTCCGGTCCAACGTCCGGCCAGGATCCCGGACCGCAGGTGTTCGGCCACCTGCTCGGCATAGGTGCGAAGGCGGAACGGCATGGCTCAACTACCAAGATTCCAGCCTACTTGTCGAGGGGGAATCCCTTGATCGGCTCCTTCCCGCTGTTGACGATTGAATCCGTGTCGGCCCGCTCCGTCTGCACGGCATGCCACACCATCTCCAACCCCTGATTTCATGAACCACTTCAAGGAAAGGCCGAAATTCGCTTCGGCAAGCCACAACTCCAAGGCGCGGAGCGGCGCAACGAAACAAACCCATTCGGTCCTGTTGCATGCCGACGCATCGGATCCGGACATGCTTTACTTCAGCCGTTTCCGAGCCTTCGACCCATATCTTGCGTTTTCAGTGAATGGCAGGCGTTTCGCGGTGACGCATCCGTTGGAATATGGCCGGATGGCCAAGGAATCGGCGTTTGACGAAATCCTGCTTCTCAACGAGGTGCGCAATGGCGCCGTCGAACGCTTCAAGCTGCCCAAGGACAAGTCGCCCGACACCGCGCAAATCGTACTCCATCTCGCGGAACTCCATGGCATCCCGAGTTTCAAAGTCGGCCCGCGGTTCCCGCACGGTCTGGCCCGCAAGTTGCGTGAGGCCGGAATGACCCTTGATATCGCGGAAAACGACGCGCTTTTCCCCGAACGGCAGATCAAGACCGCGGCCGAAGTCGAGGCGCTGCGCAAAGGCAACAAGGCAAGCGAGGCCGGATTCCGAGTCGTCGCCAAGACCTTGGCCGAATCCAGAATCCGCAACGGCAAACTCGTCCACGGCGGCAACATCCTCACCTCGGAGCGCTTGCGCGAACTCATCTTCCACGCGGCGCACCAAGTGGGCGGAATCGCGTTGCACACCATCGCCGCGCCGGGAGACCAGGCGGTGGACAACCACTGCGCCGGCCACGGGCCGATCCGCGCGGGCGAACTGATCGTGGTGGATATCTTCCCGCGCCGCATGGAAGACGGCTATTGGGGCGACATGTCCCGCACCTATCTGAAAGGCCAAGCCAGCGACGCGCAGCGCCGCCTGGTACGGACGGTTAGAAAGGCCCACCAATTGGCGATCGACATGATCAAACCGGGAGTGACCGGCGGCAAGTTGCATGACGCCGTGCAGTCTTTCTTCGACAAGCAAGGCTACGAGACCGTCCGTGACTGCAAAGCGCCGCAGGGATTCTTCCATGCGCTGGGCCATGGCGTGGGATTGGAAATCCACGAAGAGCCGATCATACGGTCCAAGGCGCCATGCAAGCTCCGCAAGGGCATGGTGGTCACTATTGAACCCGGCCTCTACTATCATGGCCTCGGCGGCTGCCGCATCGAGGATGTGGTGCATGTCGTTTCCGGTGGCTGCGAGTTGATCTCCAAGGCGCCTTACAAATGGGAAATTCCGTGATGAGGGCCCGCGGGCTCCGGATACGTGAGGTCAGGACCACCGGCTCTGCCGGGGAAGCGCCACCACTTTCAAACGCAGCCTTCTGGCGTTTCATCCTTCAACTCCTTCCCCAGCCCGCAAACACAGCCCAACCCCCAACATTTCCGCCTAGTTGCCGGAAGAGAAATTCTTGATCGGGGCGGCATGCGTGGCGAAACGTTCATTGTTCAACTATTGGGAATGTTCCTATCCCGTCCATTGGGGCTTCACCGGCCTCACCCTGAGACAACATTTCAGAAAGCGATGATCCAAACGTGCCCGATGGATGCGCCGCATCAGCGGGTTCGAACGAACCGAAATCCCCTACCAACAAGAACCACCATGAAATCAAAACCATCCCTCCGCTCGTTCCTCGCGCTCTCCGGCAGCGTTTTCTTCTTCGCGATGAAGGTACACGCGAATCATTACTGGGACTCGAACGGTAACACCGCCGGCCTCGGCAATACGGCTGGGACTTGGGGAGCCGCAGCCAGCCCGGGATGGGGTGGTTTAACAGGTGGGGATGGCCGCTCGGTACTTCTTGGGACACGAACTACGGCGAACACCACCATCGCCGTGGGAAATACGGTTTACTTCGGCACGCAGAATCTGGCCCTTGGCTCCACGGCTTCCACCATCGGAATCGTCGGAGCCAACGTCCAGGCCAACCAAATCGTCTTTGGCGCCGGACAGGGTGCCCAAGGCGTGACGCTCAGCAGCGGTGGCGGTGCCATCACCTTGTCAAACGCCGGCGCCAGCATCGTCGCGAACAACACCGGCACCAACACCATCGGCGCGGTCCTTAATGGCACGAACGGCCTGGTGAACGGCGGTTCAGGCACCGTGGTTCTCACCGGAGCCAATGGTTTCTCAGGCGGTGTGGCCGTCACCGGCGGCGGCACCTTGCAAGTGGGCGACGGCACCTCCGGCAGCCTCACCTCACAGAACCTCACTTTCCGCGCCGGCGGCGGGGTTTTCAATGTCCGCGCAGCCAATGGAGGCAGCACCCAGGCGATGGGAACGCTCACCTTCGCCAATACAGGCGCCACCGCCGGCGAGGGCACGATCCAATCCACCTACGGCTCCTCGGGCAACGCCGAGTTGTCCTTCACCAGCTTGGCCGCACGCCAAGGCGGGGCGACCGGCAATTTCGTGGTCTCTGGCGGCGCCAACGGCACCACCAACAAAATAGTAATCAGTGGAGCCGCAACAGGATTCCTCGACACCGGGCTTTACTTCGGCGGCAGCAGCTTCGCTGCTTATGATGCCGGAGGCTTCGTCCGCGGGCTGGCCTACGGAACAGACCCGGACGCCGAGGCCGCCAATTCCATTACATCCAGCAAACACGTGCAACTGACCAGCTCCCCCCCAGCCCGCCTGGGGGACACACTCCTGTCCATCCATCTGGCAGGCGGCGGCGTGAATTACACCATGGACTCCGGCACTCTCACGGTAGCCGCCATTCTGAAAACCGGTGGTGGCGCGGCCAGCACCATCAGCGGCGGTGACAGTCTGACGACCGCAGCGAACGCGGAACCCGTCATCCGCACGGATAGTTCATCCGATTCGCTCACCATCAGCACCAATATCACCGGCACCAGCGGCGGCCTCACCAAGACCGGCAAAGGCACCCTCACCCTCTCCGGCACCAACGATCATACCGGAGTCACGAGAATTCTTGATGGCACCCTCGTCCTCAGCGGCGGCTCCGCCATCGCGGACACCCAACAGATTCTCCTGGCGAACGCTCCGGGGGCCGTTCTTCAACTCAATAGCAGCGAAACCGTTGCGGATGTCTATGGCGGCGGCTTCTCCGGCGGCAACGTGAACGTGCAGGGCAACACCCTTACCTACTCCAGCAACAGCAACATCAACTTCGGCGGCACCTACACCGGCACTGGCGCGGGCGGCGTCATCAAACAAGGCACCGGCACACTTACGCTTTCCAACAAGAACACCTTCGCCGGAACCTTCACACTGGAAGGCGGGGCAGCGGAATTCACGTATGGCAACGACGGCACGGGAACGCTGATCCCGCTCAGTTCCGGTGGTGCCTTCAACATGGCCAATGGCACGACCCTGCGCTTCAATGCGGCGGCGAATCTGGCATGGGGGACCTTCGGCGCGCAACTTCAGGCGGCCAACGGCGGATCGCCAGCCTATCCCTATGGTTGGACCTTTGCCAATAACATCAACATCACCGACGGCACCGCCAGTGTCCGTGTCAATGGTAATGAAAACACCATTCGGTTCACGGGAGACGTCACGGGCGGTGCCAGCGGCAGTCAAACCCTTGCGATCTATTCGGGAGGTATTGCTGTTGGCAGCGGCGACCGTCAGGCGAATACCTTTGCAGGAACCATCCAGAATGGCAGCGGCGGCACGCTCGGTGTGAATGTGGACTTTGCCGGCGCTTCCGGCACCGCCCAAGCCGCATTCGTGAATCTCAGTGGCCAGAACACCTTCACTGGTCCGCTCGTCGTGACCAATTCCAAGGGGCTTGTGGCCGGAGCGACTACCGGTGGCTATGTGGCTATCGGCGGAGAAATGTACAGCAGTCCATCAACCTTTGTCACCGGCAACGGCTATCTCCAAGGTGGAAACTACGCAAACACCATCTCCCTCGCCAGCGGCACCATTCTCACCTATCTTAGCTCGGCCAACCAGATCTTGGGAGGCGCGATCTCTGGTGCTGGCTCCATCCTCAAGCATGGCAACGGAACCCTCACGCTCTCCGTTGCGAACAACTACACTGGCACGACGACTGTCAGCGCAGGCACTCTCGAGCTGAACGGTGCGAATACCACCACTGGAGCCAACATCATCAGTGGCGGCACCTTGGCCATCCCTTCCATCGACAATGTGGCCAATCCAAACCCTCTGGGGCAATCTTCAGCCTCAGCATCGAATCTGGTTCTGCGGGGCGGCACATTGAAATACACCACCGGCGGCGCGGCCTCCACGGATCGTAATTTCGCCATCTTTTCCAGCAGTACCATCGATGCGTCAGGTTCCGGTCCTTTGACTTTCACCCAAACCGCTGCCGTTTCCCCTGATATCACGGGTTTGTCGGGCACCACCACGGCGGGAAGTGCCACTGTGAACTTGACCGTGGGCACCACTGCCGACCTCGTGGTTGGCATGACCGTGAGCATGACAGGTGTGCCCGCAGGGCGGACGATCGCATCGATCTCCAGTCCGACACAATTCACATTGAGCAGCGGCACATCCGTCACTGCTGGCACCAATTCCGCCTCATTCGGCTACGGCAACACCCGCACCTTGACTTTGACCGGCACCAATACCGGTAACAACACGATTGCCGGCGTGTTGCAGAACTCGACGGCGGTAGGAAGCGGTAGCACCCTGAGCCTATCCAAATCCGGCACAGGCACCTGGCTGCTCAGCGCTGCCAACACCTACACCGGCGGCACGAACGTGACTGGCGGCACCTTGACCGTCAACGGCTCGCTCGCCGATGCCACGATGAGCATCTCCAATGCCACGGTCAACGGCTCCGGCACTCTGACATACAATGTCTCCGGTGCCACCATCGACCTGATCACGGTGTCAACCGGCGGCACACTGAACGCCGCCGGATTGACCGTGAATGTCAATGGCACCTTGACCGAGCCCGAGTATGTCCTGGTGGACGCCACCGGCGGCGGCTCGATCTCCGGAACCTTTGCCGGTCTCACGAACGGCCAAGGATACACGCTCAACTACGCCACCGCGAATCAGGTCAAACTCGTTGCCCCGGGCGGCGTCACCTTTGCCACCTGGAGAACCGCCAACAGCGCCGGTTCCCAGACGCTGTCTGACGACCATGACAACGACGGCGTGGACAACGGCACCGAGTTCTTCCTCGGCGGCGACACCGACACCACCGGCTTCACCGCGCTGCCAACCGTCGTGAACAACGCCGGCACGCTCAGTGTCACTTGGGCCAAGCACCCGAATTACCCTGGCCAATACGGCACTGACTTCGTGGTGCAAACCTCCGAGACCCTCGCCGACCCATGGACCAATGAAGCCTCGCCGGGCACGGTCACCATCACCGGCAACAACGTGACTTACACGTTCCCCAATCCGCTCGGCACGAAGAAATTCGCCCGCCTCAAGGTGACGGGACCCAACTGAATTCCCCGCATCCCAACATCCCACGGCGGCCTCCCACCCGGGAGGCCGCCGCCCCAACACCTGACATACCCGCTCCACGGCAATCCGGCGGCAATCGGCAGCCCCCAATATTTCCGCCCGGTCGCCTGAAAGGAAATTCTTGATTGAGCCGCCCGGCATGGAAAACAACAACCCGCCCGACTGTTCCAAGCACCTCATTAGCCCGTACATCGCATGATCATGCGACTGGACGATTCCAGTCACTGCCGCAAACATTCTAGCTACCCATCGCAACATCACGATGAAGCCCAAAGCATCCCTCCGCTCATTTCTGGCTGTCTCCGGCAGCGTCCTGCTTCTTGCCACGCAGGCCCAAGCCAACTACTACTGGGACTCGAATGGCAACGCCGCTGGCCTCGGTAATACCGCCGGCACATGGGGTGCCGCAGCCAGTCCAGGGTGGGGCGGTTTAACGGGTGGGGATAGCCGTAGTATCCTTAACGGGACTCGAAACACCGCGAACACTACGATCGGCAACCATACGGTTTACTTTGGCACGATGGATCTTGCCTTGGGATCTACGGCTTCCACCATCGGCATCACCGGAGCTGGCGTCAGTGTGAGCCAAATCGTCTTCGGTTTAGGACAGGGTTCGCAGGGTGTCACCCTCAGCGGTGGCGGCGGCAATATTACCCTCACAAACTCAAGGACCATCGTCGCCAACAACAGCGGCACCAACACCATCGGCGCGGTGCTGAACGGCACGCTCGGCCTGGTGTATGGCGGCTCCGGCACCACGCAGCTCACGGGCAGCAACGGCTTCACTGGCGGAGTCACCGTCACCAATGGCGGCACCTTGCAGATCGGTGACGGCACATCCGGCAGCATTCAATCGCAAAACCTCACGTTCCACTCCGGCGGCGGGGTTTTCAATGTTCGCGCGGCCAATTCCGGAAGCACCCAGGCCATGGGAACGCTGACCTTCGCAAATACTGGAACCACATCCGGTGAAGGCACCTTGCAATCGACTTATGGCTCCTCCGGCAACGCCGCGTTGTCCTTCACCAGCTTGGCCGCGCGCCAAGCGGGAGCGACCGGAAACTTCGTGGTCACCGGCGGCAGCAACGGCAGCACCAACAAGATAGTTCTCAGCGGGGCGAGCACCGGCTTCCTCGACAAAGGGCTTTATTTCGGCGGTAGCAGTTACGCCGCCTATGATGCCGGTGGTTTTGTCCGTGGGCTAATCTACGACGGCCTTACTCCTGACGCGAATACAGAGGTCACAAATACCATCACCGCAAGCCGCCACGTGCGACTTACCTCCTCACCCGCGGCGCGCGCGGGAGATACCCTCTTGTCACTCAAACTGGATGGCGGCGGCGTGGATTACACGATGAACTCCGGCTCCCTCACCGTGCCCGCCATCCTGAAATCGGGAGGCGGTGCCCTGAGCACCATCAGCGGCGGTACCAGCCTCACCACCGCTTCGAATGCGGAACTCGTCATCCGTACGGATAAGTCCTCCGATCTTCTCACCATCAGTTCTCTGGTCACGGGTTTCTCCGGTGGCTTGACCAAGACCGGCGAGGGCACCCTCACCCTTTCCAACAGCGCCAACGCCTACACCGGAGCCACCCGAATCAACGCCGGGATCCTGGCCGTCGGCGGCGGTGACGCCATCAAGAACGACCAAGCGGTCATCCTCGCGAATTCCGCGGGGGCCTCTCTCCAACTCAACGCCAACGAAACCATTTTGAACGTCACCGGCGGCGGCCTTTCCGGGGGCAATGTGAACGTGCAGGGCAACACGCTGACTTTGTCCAGCACCGGAAACTACACCTTCAGCGGCCGATTCACCGGATCGAGCAGTGGCGGGGTCATCAAACAAGGGGCTGGCACGCTCACTCTGAGCAACAAGAACACCTTCGCCGGCACCTTCACACTGGAAGGCGGCGCGGTGGAATTCCAATACGGCAACGACGGAACCGGCGCGATCATCCCACTCAGCTCTGGCGGGGCCTTCAATATGGCCAATGGCACGACCCTGCGCTTCAACCCTCAAACCAACTTGGCATGGGGAACGTTCGGAAACGCGCTTCAGGCAGCCAATGGAGGCTCGCCGGCCTATCCATATGGATGGACCTTTGACAACGACATCAATATCATCTCCGGCACCGCCAACGTCCGTGTCACTGGGAATGAAAACACCATTAGGTTCACGGGAGACGTCACCGGCTCTACCAGCGGTAGTCAAACCCTTGCAATCTATTCGGGCGGCATTGCCGTGGGCAGCGGCGACCGCGAGGCGAACACCTTCGCCGGGACCATCCAGAATGGCAGCGGCGGCACGCTCGGTGTGAATGTCGACTTTGCCGGCGCTTCAAGCACCGCTCAAGCCGCCTTCGTGAATTTGAGCGGCCAAAACACCTTCACCGGTCCGCTCGTCGTGACCAATTCCAAGGGGCTTGTGGCCGGAGCGACCACTGGCGGCTATGTGGGTATCGGCGGAGAAATGTATGCGAGCACGAGCACCTTTGTTACTGGCAATGGTTATCTCGGCGGCGGCAATTACACCAACACCATCTCCCTCGCCACGGGCACCACGCTCGTCTATCTCAGCTCCGCCAACCAAACGCTTGGCGGCGAGATTTCCGGTGCTGGCGCGCTGCGTGTGGAAGCTCCCACGAATGGAATTCTCACCCTGTCCACCGACAACACTTACACGGGCGCGACCACGGTCAACTCCGGCTCCCTCATCATCAATGGCAGCACCTCCACCACCAGTATCGTGAGCGTTGCCTCAGGTGCCACGCTCGGCGGTATCGGCACTATCGGGGGTGATACCACGATCTCCGGCACCCTCAGCCCCGGCTCAAGCCCTGGCACGCTGACCTTTACCAATGATCTCACGCTCAATAATGGCGCAATCTATGCATTCGAAGGTGGCGATCTTACGGCAGTCGGCCAAACGCTCGGTCTCAATGACAACTGGACGCTGGCCCTGGGCACCGGATTCCAGGATGGAGGACAGGTCTTGCTCTTCACATACGGAACATTGGCCGCAAGTCCCGATCTTGTTCCCACCTTTGACATCACAAACCTCGGGTTTACCCCCAGCGGCAGTCTGTCACTAACTGACGACACTTTGGGCAACATTTACCTCAATGGAGTGTCTGTCATCCCCGAGCCCCGCGCCGCACTGCTTGGAGGACTGGGCGTATTGATGCTACTCCGCCGCCGCAGGGCATGAGAAATTTTTCCGGAGTCATTGGGTTTCCTCCGGGAATACAGGGGTCGCCGGCTGGAGGGCCGGCGACCCCTCAGCCATCACATGCGGGCATCTTCCACAACGCGGCGCCGTCCGGCGCATGAGTCCCACGGACAACGCGGATTTCAAAACCAAGTGAATCATCAAACCAATATCCAGAGTCGTTTGCTTCACAAAATCTTTGCATTCTGAAATCCGTGGTTCATGTCCGGTAGTCGGATTTGTCCGCCCCGCATTTGTCCGCGTATCCACCAAAGAAAATCTTTACCCAGCGGAAAATACCAATCTGATGAAATCCATGACCCCGAATCCAACACGTCTCCTTGCCGCCTTGGCCGCTGCCGTATCGCTGGCAGCTCCGCCCATCGCCGCAGCCGCCACGCCCGTCAAAATCTTCATCATGGCCGGCCAATCGAACACCCAGGGACACGGCGAGATCAATCCCGCCACCACACCGGGCACCCTGAGTTTCATCACCACCCCCGCCAACGATCCGCAAAACAAATACCAATTCCTCAGGAACGGCGCCAACTGGGTCGAGCGCAACGACGTCTTCATCCACTACCAGCGCAACGTCCCGCTCGGCAGCGGCGTTCGAACCGGCGGTCTCACCGTCGGCTACGGAGCGAACTCTGGCAACACCACGATCGGTCCCGAACTCGGCTTTGGGACCGTGCTCGGCGATCTGCATGGCGACAAGATCCTCCTCATCAAGACTTGTTGGGGCGGCAAGAGCCTCGGTGTCGATTTCCTCCCGCCCAGCTCGGAAAACTACCCCACCCCCCAAGTCGAGGGCGACAAGGGATTCTTCTATCAGAGGATCCTCTAAATCGTGAATGATGTGACGGCAAACATCGATGATTTCGTCCCCGGCTATGGCAATGAAGGCTACGTGTTCGCCGGCTTCGCCTGGCACCAGGGCTGGAACGACCGCACCGACGGCGCGCTCAGCGCCGCGTACCAGACGAACATGGCCAATTTCATCAACGACATCCGCGACGACCTAAACGCCCCCAACATGCCCTTCGTCATCGCCACCACCGGCATGGACGGTGGCTCCGCCTACACCACCGTCGAACGCGCCCAGTTGAACATGGCCGATGCCGACGCCTATCCCGCCTTTGTCGGCAACGTCCGCGTCGTCGATGCCCGCAAGCCCTACGATGGTCTCGCATTCTGGCAACCGGTCTCCCAGTCCCCATCGGACCAAGGCTATCACTGGAACCGTAACGCCAAAACCTATCTCCACCTCGGCCTCGCCATGGGCGATGCGATGTCCTTCATGGTCAAGCCCCCCCAACCCTTCCGCCTCCTCGCCAACGGCACCTCCACCGGCATCAACCTGACTTGGGAAAACGGCACCAACACCCCGACCAGCGTGCGTATCCTGCGCAATGGCGTGGAGATCGCCGCAGGCCTCCCCGCCACACCCACCGCCTACACGGATACCGCCGCTCCTCCAGGAACACACACCTATCAGGTCGAATTCACCATGCCCGGCGACCCGGTCGCACCGCTCACCACCACCTACGACGGCAGCATCACGGGCCTCCAGGCATTCCGCGCCCCCGGTGGCGTGCTGCTCACCTGGACGAATACGATGAACTACCCCGGCATCGAAATCCGCCGCGACAATGTGGTCGTCGCCACCATTTCCGGCGAGAACACCTCGTGGTTCGACGCCGCCGCACCTGGATCCGGCCTCGTCACCTACACCGCCGCTCCCACCACCGGCTCGACCACCACCGCCTCCTTCCAGATCAATCTCAGCGCAGCTCCATCCGGCAATGCCGTGATTTACGAACCCTTCGAATACTCTGTCGGCGGCCTGAGTGACAAAGGCGGCTCCGAAACCGGTCTCGCCGGTCAATGGGCTCCGACTTCCACCAACGTCCAAATCGTCGCGAACTCGCTCACCTACGGCTCGTTGCCCGTTTACGGAAACTCCGTCGGCACCTTCGTCGGCCAGAACACCTTCGGAGGCTCCCGCCAAATCACCCCCGCCGCCCTCTCCAACAGCGGCCTCCTCAACGACGGTGCCACGCTCTGGTTCAGCGTGATCATGGGTTATGGCACGGGCGGCAATGTCACCAACGCCCGCCTCGCCTTCGCCCTCGCCAACAGCGGATTCAGCGGCGGGAATGGCCAATACTTCATCACTGACGATGGCAGCCAGCTCGGCTCCGGCGTCGGCGTCACCCTCGGCCGCTTCGATATCAATGGCCGGGTCGTCGCCACCCAGTTCCGCGACGCCACCCGCGGCACCAGTCTCTTCGAAGGCAATATCTTCGGCAACGTGCCAAGCTCCTCCATCAGCGGGGGACAACACCGCCTCGTCATCGGCAAAATCACCTGGGGTGCCGGCAGCGACCTCATCGAACTCTACGAGCCCGACACCAACCTCAACCTAGGCCCCGTCACCTCCTCCCTCGTCGTCAACGTCGATCAATCCACCTTCGACACCCTGACCTTCAGTCGCGGCGATGTGGTCACTCTCGATGAAATCCGCTTCGGGGCCAACTTGCAGGACGTCATCGGCGTGGACACCGCCGCCGCTTACTGGGATCTCAACGGCAGCACCACCGGTGCAGGCGGCACCGATGGCAACAAGCCCGCCGGCATCTGGAATACCGACTCCAACTGGAACGCCGCCTTCACCGGCAGCGGCCCGCTCGCCGCATGGACCGGAGGCAACAAAGCCGCCTTTTCCGCAGGCACCAATGCCACCGGTGCCTTCACCGTCACCGTCGATGGCACCCGCGACATCGGCGGGCTCGTCTTCGAGGAAGGCAACCCCACGCTCAGTGGCGGCACCGCCCTGCGCATGACGAAGGATTCCACCCTCGACGTGAAACCCGGCATCTCCGCCACCATCCATACCCCGCTGTCCGAAGATACCGCCCGCTCCCTCAGCAAGGAGGGTTCCGGCACGCTCGTTCTAACAGGCACCAACACCTACACCGGTTCCACCAACCTCTATTCCGGCACCCTGCAAGCCACCACGCCGGCCACACTGCCCGGCTACAACAGCTCCAACAAAATCGTCTTCAAGGGCGGCACACTCGGGGTTCCCCTCGGCTCCGGCTGGACCACCACGGAAGTCAACAGCCTGCTCAGCTCCGCCGCCAAGTTCGATGGAGCGATCGGCATCGACACCACTGCGGGCGATCTCACCCAGTGGACCGCATTCTCCAACGCCGCCTCGAGTTTCGGCACCTCCCTCGGCCTCACCAAGATCGGCCCCAACACCCTCACGCTCGACCAGGCCAACACCTTCGCCGGCACCACCCGCGTGAGACAAGGCACCCTCGCCCTCGCCCACAATCTCGCCCTGCAAAACTCCGCCCTCGCCACCGCCGCCACCGGCACCATCACCCTAAGTGGCATGAGTAGCCCCACCTTCGGCGGTCTCCTCGACAACGTCGATCTCGCCACCGCCCTCGGCGCGGGCTACGCCAGCGTTTCCACTCTCACGCTCAACCCCGGCAGCGGCCGCCTCGCCGCATACGATGGAGCCATCGCCAACGGCGCGCCCGCCACACGGCTCGTGAAAACCGGCCTCGGCACCCAGATCCTGCGCGGGGCAAACAGCTTCACCGGCCTCACCACCCTCCGCGCCGGCACGCTCGTCGTCAGCGGCGACTTCGGCACCCTGGCCCCATCCAGCGGCGTCCATTTCGATGGCGGCGCGCTCGTTCTCGAATCCATCGACAGCGACAACCAAGCCAGCATCGACCGCATGGGCGACCCCTCACCCATCACCTCCCAAGGCGGGACCCTCGCCTACACCACCTTCGGCGCGGCCAGCTCCCGCCAGTTCGGCGAAACCCTCGGCGGCACCAGCCTCCTCGGTGGCCAAACCAACTTCGCCCTCACCCTGAACAAAACCGCCGGCGGCCAAACCCTCACCCTTTCCTCCCTCAACCGCCCCGGCTCCGCCAACGCTGCCACCGCCACTTTCTCCGCGTTCGGCTCCGCACCCAACGCCACCCGCAACATGATCAAAATCACCGGTGCCGCCGAAACACCCGCCGGTGGCATCCTCGGCCCATGGGCCACCACCGGCACCAGCCCCTCCGCCCAAACGGAATACGCCCGCGTCGATGCCTCCGGAAACATCCTCCCCTCCGGCATCACCGCCACCACGGAGACCGCATGGACCTCCGCAAACGGGAACTACATGTTCAACAACTCCGCAACCCCGAATACGCTAACCGCCAACCGCACCGTCAATACCCTACGCTACTTCGGCGGCAACACCACCGCTCCCTCGCTCGTCCTCGGCACCTTCAACCTCGAACTCAACGGCCTTTTCTGCTCCAGCTCCGGCGGCGCGCAAAATCTCACCATCTCCAGCACTGGCGGCGTGATCCGGCAACCCGGCACCGCCCCCGCCAACGTCTATCTCACAGCCAGCGGCCGCCCGCTCGTCATCACAGCCCCTATCCAGGACAACACCGGCAAGCTCACCCTGATCAAATCCGGCAACAGCTCCGTCACCCTCAGCGGCGCAGCCGGAACCATCGCCTACAGCGGCGACACCGCCGTCAATGCTGGCGACCTCCAGGTGAACACCCCCAATGCCAACAACGACGCATCCGCCGTTTTCATCGCTCCCGGAGCCCGGATGCTTCTCAACTACAGTGGCACCGATACCGTCCAACGGCTCTACATCAACGGCAGTCGCGTGCCCAACGGCGTCTATGGCCGCAGCTCCGGCAATGCCACCACGCTGGGCATCACCTCTTACTTCGGTACTACCGGTAACGGCACTCTCACTGTCACCGATAGCGTGGCTCCCACTCTTGCCGCCACAGACATTGTTGATGACCAAGGGGGTGGCGCCGTTCCTATCAACACCCTTGTCTCCTACACCATCACCTTCAGCGAGGAAATGACCGCCGCCAGCATCACCGCCGCCGATTTCGGCAATGCGGGAAGCGCCACCGTTTCCATCGGCACCGTCACGCAACTCTCGCCCTCCGTGTTCCAAGTGCCGGTCACCCCGACGACCGCCGGCACCCTCCAACTCCGCATCAACGCCGGAGCCGATATCCGCGACTTCGTCAACAACGCCCTGAACACCACCTCCGCCATCGCCGACGACACCACCCTCACCGTCACCAACGCCACCGTTACCCCCTACGAAACCTGGTCGGGCGGAGCACCCTTCGTTGGCGACGCCAACAACGACGGCGTCTCCAACGGACTTGCCTGGATCCTTGGCGCGGATGATCCGAACGCGAATGCCTTGAACAAACTGCCGACGGTGAGCACCCCGGCCGGTTACCTTCAATTGGCCTTTACACGTGAAAACCCCTACACGCCAGCCAAGCTCTATGTCGAATACGGCAACAATCTCTCCGGCTGGACCAAGATGGAAATTCCGGTGCTCTCAACCGGCCTCCACACGATCGGTGGCGATATCGAAGTCGTGGTGAATGCGCCCGGCAGTCCGTCGCCCGATACGATCCAAGTCAGGATTCCGACCACTCACGCCGGCGGCAGCGGCAAGCTGTTCGCCCGTCTCAGTGCCACGGAGAACTGATTCCGGCAAATTGACTTCATCAACCTCACCCGATGGCAAACCGGTGGCACCGTGACTGCCCCAATGTCTCCTCCCAGTCATCCGGGCGGAAGAGGGCATGGCTTTGTCCCGTTCGCCATATGCCCATTCCGACCCGCCATGCCAACACCGAGTCCGACAGCCTAATCATGACATCCAAACTGCTTCCCATCATCGCGCTTCTCGGCCTTGCCGCAGCGCTGCCAACCCTGGCCGCCGAGATTGACATCCCCGACTACAGCCTGGCACCCAATGGCCTGAATGAAACAACGACGTTCCAGCACACGGACGTCAGCACCCCTAATGGCGGCCAAGTTCTGCCAACGGGCACGCCGAAGACGGCCTATGTCATCACCACGTTTACCTTCGGCAGTGCTTCCGACGCACACTTGCAATGGCAATTCTCTACCAGCAGCACTGCGGCTAACCGTCTGGGAGTCGAGATTCAGGACACCGGATTGGTCCAGTTTCTCGGGACCAACGACACCACCAGGACCAACTTCAACTTCAATCAGGACATGGCCGGCCAAACGGTCGTCCTGCTCGCCAAGCTTTCCTTTGATGCGAACAACAATGTGACTTATGGAAAAGCAAACGCCTCGGACGACACCATCATGAACGTCTGGATCAATCCGACGGGCTCCGACGTCGAGGGATCACCGAACAGCCTTTCGGCGGGAGACATGAGCACGATTTGGAACTCAGCCGGCTTCAGCTACTTCAGGCAAACCATCCAGAACCAAAACACGCCGGGAACTTCCGGAACCTCTTCCATCACCAACACCACCATCCTCACCGGCACCGACGCGACTTGGTCAAACGCTCTCTCCCTCGCGACCGGAGGAACGCCGCCCGGCCCCGTGGATGCCGCCACCTCCACCGTCTCCGCTTCGCCGACAGCCGTTCCCGCGGATGGCACAAGCACCTCGACCATCACCGTCACCTTGAAGGATGCGGCCAACATTCCGGTCGCAGGCAAGGAGGTTTCCCTAACAGGCAGCGGCAGTGCCGTCATCACAACCGGAAACAACATCAGCAATGCCAGCGGCGTGGTGACTTTCACCGTCAGGTCGAACACCGTCGGAGTGCAACAATTCGCCGCCACGGATGTCACCGACAGCAATCTCGCCATTACACAAACCGCCAGCGTGGACTTCCAGACACCCGTCGTGATCGGCCCCGTGAGCGCTGGCAATTCCACCGTGACGGCTTCACCTGCTAGCGTCGTCGCGAACGGAATCACCACATCGACCATCACCGTCACCTTGAAAGACAGCAACGGACTGCTGATCGCGAACGAAGGCGTCACGTTGAGCGGAAATCCATCAGGCGCCACCATCACCCCTGCCGGTGCCCAGACGACCAATGCGAACGGCCAGTCGGCATTCAACGTCAAGTCCTCCACCATCGGTCCCGTGGTGTTCACCGCCACCTCCGTCACCGACAGCGTCACCATCACCCAGACCGCAAATGTGAACTTCACCGATCCTCTGTTGGCGCAAGCCTTCAACGTGAACTTCCTCGATGATGGCCAGGCGAATGCCACCGGATTGGTCGGCGTGATTGGGTCGGCGGGAGAAACCTGGAACCAGGGCACCGGCTCGGGCGCCGGTGCGATCAGCAACCTGATTGATACCACGGGCACCGTGGTTTCCTCGGTCGGCGTGTCGGGGCTCGGCGATGACGGCCGGCCGATCAGCGGCACCAGCCTGAGCCTCTTCAATGCGAACCGCGGCTTCTTCGGCAAGGGGCAGGACACCACGATCCAAATCACCGGCCTCACTCCCAACACGCCCTTCGATATCCATATCTATTCCTTGAGCCACGCCACCACGAGCTGGGGGAACATTTCCGAAACCGAGCGCGCGGCCGGGAATTTCGTGACCACCAACACCGTCCTCGGCAACGGCCAGTCCCAATGGCTGGACAATGGAAAGGCCGGCACCAACGGCAACAGCTTCGTCCCCAATGGCAACTACGTGACTTTCCAGTCCATCGTCAGCAGCGGCTCGGGCGCCATTTCCATTCTGGTCGATGCCCATGACGGCATCGATGGGCTTGCCAACACGAACGACGGAAACACCCGCCTGCACGTCTGCGGCCTGCAAATCAGGCCCGCCAGCGGAATGAGCGTCGATTACATGAACTGGCGCAACGCATCGTATCCCGGTCTGGGTCTGCCGGATGCCGACGATGACGGTGACGGCCTGAGCAACGAATACGAACACATCTTCGGACTCAACCCGACGAGTTCCGCTTCGTCCAACCCCTACCCCACACCCTTCGATTCCGCATCAGGTTCCTTCAGCTATTCGCGGCGAACGCAATCGCTGATCAACATGAATTACAAGGTGTGGTATTCGACCGACCTCGAAGACTGGTTCGTGGACAACGCGGCGAGCCAGTTGCCTCAATCGGCGGCGAACGGAGTCGAGATCATGGGAGTCCGGATTGATCCCAATTTGTTAGATGAACCCAAGTTGTTCGTGCAGGTGCGCGCCACTCCCATCACCGGGATCGATCCCGAGCCCTCGCTGCTCAACATCCGGGGCAGCGGCAACACGATCACCCTGATTTTCTCGGAACCGATGAACCCGTCATCAGCGGGCAATCCCTATCATTATTCCGTGGTGCAGGGAACCGCGGCGCTCAACATCACGAATGCAACGGTCAGCAGCGATGGCGGCAGTGTCACCCTCACTCTCGCATCGCCGCTTGGCATCGACACCGGATACACCGTGAGTGTCGATGGGGTGACCAGCGGCACCGGTCAATCGCTCGGGGTGGTGAGCCGCCCGTTCCGCACTTGGGATGACAATCCGAACGGCATCAAGGTCTTCATCCTCGCCGGTCAATCGAACATGGTTGGCCGCGGCGAGAGCGAGCGGGGCAATGGTGACGTCAATGGAGCGATCGGCAGCCTGCGCTACCAAGTGGTCAACGACAACGCGAACTACGGTCAACTCGTCGCCAATACCGGCAACCCGGCGACCGCTCCATGGGTAGTGCGAAACGACGTGAAGTTCTGGTGGAACCGCGCCGATATCGGGGCGGGTGCCAACATTTCGAAAGGCGGGCTGAACCCTCAGGGCTTTGGCTCGGGCCCGGCAACCTTTGGTCCGGAATACGGCTTCGGTTGGGCGGTCGGGGATTCCACATCCCAACCGGTGCTGCTCATCAAGACCGCTTGGGGTGGCAAGGACCTCATCACCAACTTCCGGCCGCCGGGTGCGGTCGCCGCGCGCGGGGGCGTGGTCGGTGGCTATTACATTGAAATGCTCGAGCAGGTTCGTGAAATCCTTTTCAATCTGAATACTGAGTTTCCCGCAGCCCAACATCCTGAATTCGCTGCCGTCGGCTACCGTTACCAGATCGCGGGCTTTGGCTGGCATCAGGGCTGGAATGACAGCCTGGACACCTTCGCGTCCAACGAATATGAGGCGAACATGGCCAACTTCATCACCGACATCCGCGCCGAGTTCGGGAAACCAAACCTGCCATTCTCCATCGGCACCACCGGCATGGAGGGCGTGGCGACGAGCGGCAACCGGCTCACGGTCGTCAACGCCCAGATCAATGTCGCGAATCCCACGCTCCATCCGGAACTCGGCGGCAACGTCTTCACCATCGATACCCGGCCCTTCGCCAGGACCACGGCGCAGTCGCCCACCAACGACACCACCCACTGGAAGAACAACGGCGAGTCCATGTACTTGATCGGCAAAGGCATGGGCGACGGAATCGTGGACTTGCTGGGCCCGTGATGAGCATCCTCCCCGGAGAAGAAACATCCGGGCCAAAAGCAGACCTTGCCTCGAACAACCAACCGATGAAGAAAATTCAAATGATCCACTCCATGGTGTGGGCGGGGCTCGCGCTTGCGGGGCCACTCGCCGCCGCGCCGAAGCCCCTGCCCCATCCGGATTTCACCAAGGGGGAATCGATTCCGGAGGGCGCGACCAAGGACTGGAACCTCGGAGCCACCGGAGCGCGCGGGTGGATGTACACCCATCAGCTTTCCACGGCCGAGGCCCGGCAGGTTTACATCACCAAGGTGGCCCCGGGATCGCCGGGAAAGGGATTGTTAGAAGTTGGTGATGTGATTCTCGGAGTCGCGGGCAAAGCGTTTTCCCACGACCCGCGGCAGGAACTGGGCAAGGCGTTGACCGCCGCCGAAGCGTCGGACGGCAAACTGGCCCTGACCCGCTGGCGCGACGGCAAGACCGAGCAGGTCACGCTCACATTGCCGGTGCTCGGCAGCTACAGCGCGACGGCTCCGTATGATTGTGAAAAATCCAAGCGCATCCTCGAGCAAAGCTGCGAGGCGCTCGCCAAGCGGATGCAACAAGCGGACTACAAGGAGAACGCGATTTCCCGCTCGCTCAACGCGCTCGGTTTGCTGGCCAGCGGCGATCCGAAATACCTGCCGATCATCAGGAAAGAAGCCAAATGGGCGGCGGACTATGCGGAAGGCGGATATCAGGCGTGGTGGTATGGTTATGTCACCGTGTTTCTCTCGGAGTATATCCTGGCGACCGGTGACAAATCCGTTCTGCCCGGCCTGCGCCGGATCGCGATGGAGGCGTCAAAGGGCCAGAGCAATGTCGGTTCTTGGGGCCACCGGTTCGCCATGCCCGATGGTCGGCTGTTCGGCTACGGCATGATGAACTCGCCGGGCATTCCGCTCACCATCGGGCTGGTGCTGGCGCGCGAGGCGGGGGTGAATGACCCGGAAGTGGCCACCGCGATCCAGCGCAGCGGCAACCTGTTGCGCTTCTATGTCGGCAAGGGCGCGGTTCCCTATGGCGATCATGCGCCGTTCATGCAAAGCCATGAGGACAACGGCAAGTGCGGCATGGCCGCGGTGCTCTTCGACCAGCTTGGCGAGAAACAGGGAGCCGAATTCTTCGCGAAAATGAGCGCCGCTTCGCACGGCAGCGAGCGCGACATGGGACACACCGGAAACTTTTTCAACATGACGTGGGCGATGCCCGGCGTGTCGCGTTGCGGCCCACACACGACGGGAGCCTGGATGGAGGAATTCGGTGCTTGGTATTTCGATCTCGCCCGCTGTTGGGATGGGAGTTTCCCCCATCAGGGGCCGCCGCAGGCCCGCGAGGACTCCTATGGCAAGTGGGATGCCACCGGCATGTATCTGATCGCCTATGCCATGCCTCACAAAGCGATCCGGCTCACCGGCAGCAAGCCATCCGCCTTTGCCGCGCTGGATGAGGGAGCGGCCCGGCAAGTGGTGCGGGACGGACGCGGATTCAACGGTTATGGCACATTCACCGCCTATGATGATCTCCCTCCCGACACGCTGATCGAACTGTTAGGCAGTTGGTCGCCGATTGTGCGCACGCGGGTCAGCGGCACCATCGCGCGGCGTGGCGACTTCACGATCGAGCCGTTGCTACGATTGCTCGACAATCCTTCGGTGGAAGCCCGCCTCGGGGCTTGCGAGGCGCTCGCCGCATTCAAGGAGAAAGCCGCGCCCGCGGTACCCAAGCTGCGGGAAACCCTGCAAGCGGATGAGCTCTGGCTGCGAATCAAGGCGGTGGAAGCGCTCAACGCGATCGGAAAGCCGGCGATGGGCACCCTGCCGGAGATGCTGCGGATGGCGGCGAAAGGACCTTCCAAGGACGACCCGCGAGGCATGGAACAACGTTTCATTGTGATGACCCTGTTCAGCCAGCGTAACGGAATGCTCGGCAAGTCGCTCGAAGGGGTGGATCGGGAGTTATTGTTTCAGGTGGTCCGCTCCGGATTGCAAAATGAGGACGGCCACGCGAGGGGGGCCTTCTCCTCTGTCTATGCCAACTTGTCTTTCGACGAGTTGCGGCCGCTGATGCCGGTCATCCATCGGGCCATCCTTGAAAAATCACCCAGCGGAGAGATGTTCGACGGGCAAATCCAGACCGCGGGGCTCGACTTGTTCAGCAGGCACCATGTCAGCGAGGGAATCGAGATGCTCGCCGATTACGTGCGACTGCAAAAACAGCACGGCAGCCAGAAGCACATTGTTGTGCTTTTGGAAATGCTCAAGCGATACGGCGCCCATGCAACACGCGCGATTCCACGGTTGGAGAAGGCGATCCATTACTTTGAAAAGGAAGAGAAGGACTTCCCGCGGGACATGAGCCTGCAGAAGGCGGAAATGGTCCGGCAGACGATCCGCGACATCCGGAATCTGACCGCCAAGCCGGAGTTGCGAAATCTGGGGCTGGCCGCGTTTCCCAACGACTGAACCACCAAGACCGCGCAAAGCCCGGCAGGACGGCTCCTAGCAACCCAACCTTTCCCACCCCAGACTCTCGCCCGGGCCGGGAAAGTGGCCGGTAGGCCCAATCGGCCAGAGATAACGGATGTGCGGATTTCTCTCTCGTTGTCGCCCACCACGTTTTCCGGGACTTGCCGGTCTGCCGCTCAAAACCCCCACTCCGCGCCGATCCATACGGAGCGTGGTGCGGCATAAGTGCGTAGGCCGTCGCTGGAGAGGCCGGTCTGGATTTCCTCGTCGAAGAGGTTCTCAACGCGGATCTGATAGAGTCCGTTGAGGTGGCGGAACCATGCGCCGACTCGCACGCTGGTGTAGTCGGGAATCCTGCGGGTCGCGAGTGCGTCGTCGTACTGCGAGGCTCCGTATTCCGCGCCGGCGAAGAAGCCGAGCGATTCGGTGGCCTGCCATTCGATGTCGCCGATGACGCGGAGGTCCGGCGCCTGAGGAAAGGGCTGGCCCTCGAGCAGCGGTTGGGTGCGCGAATCGCGAAACTCGGTTTCCGTCCACAGTCCGGTGAGCGCGATCGTCAGTTGCTCGTGCGGCAGCCACTCCGCCTTCGCTTCCACGCCGGTGACGGTGGCCTCGTCCACATTGCGGCGCTGCGAGCCGGAACCGCCGGGAGGAATGGTGCCGAATAGTTCGGCGATCTCCGCGGGATCGGTGACGGGCACGTTCGCGATCGCATCGCGGATCCAGTGATGGAACACCGCGAGATCGAAGGTCACGGTTTCCCTCGGTTTCCATTCGAGACCGCCTTCGATACTCACAAAGCGCTCGGGATCGAGGTCGGCGTTGGCTTCGACGATGTCATCACGCACGCGGAAGGGACGGTAGAGCTCGTTGAGCGTCGGCAGGCGGAACGCGGTGCCGGTGGAAACACGGGCCTCCAGATCATCGCGGAGTTGGCGGGTCAATTCGATGGATGCCGAAGGTTCGATGCCATC
>Ga0315904_10003351_pt1 | contig 23661 bp, 14 predicted proteins | sample LakEriMetagenome_6_FD_203529 | JGI IMG/M metagenome (GOLD analysis project Ga0315904, IMG submission 203529) | Freshwater fungal communities from buoy surface, Lake Erie, Ohio, United States - Buoy 12 MA120 | ecosystem: Environmental > Aquatic > Freshwater > Lake | place: USA: Lake Erie, Ohio... | reverse complement strand
GCGCGCGTTGAAAACCTTATGGATCCCGATGCCAATATTCTGCTGAATATGGACATCGAACAAGCAGAGCGGCTGGTTCTGACAGGACTCGCCGACGAGGTGGCCAAGATCGATGGACAATTTGCGATCTGCGTAACCCAAGGAAAAACCGTCCGAATGGCACGCTCGATCGGGCGGCCCATGCGGTATTTCTTGGCCAAGAGAGCCGAGGGCCCTTGCTTGATCGTTGCCGAACAGATTCAAGACATACGGCTCAAACTCTCCGAGATGGGGATCGACGATCAATTCCACGCCTCGTACACCCGAATGGTTCCGGCCCACTATGTCGTCGAGATCGAACTTGTCGGATGCCCCGATCCGAACCCGCTTTACACCCGTTACTTTCAGCCCGAGCGCAATCGATGGTCGAACGATCTCGATTCGATCGGAGCCAAGTACATCGGGCAACTGGCCACCGAATGCGATGCTTGGTTAGAGCGTATCGATGAAAAAGAGCCCATCGGTGTCCTCTTTTCCGGAGGGATCGATAGCGGCGCGGTCCTCCTGGTGCTCCACCATCTGATGCTTCGACGGGGACAAGCCCCTCAGAGGCTCAAGGCCTTCACACTCAGCGTCGATCAGCGTGCGCAAGATGCCCAACAAGCCAGCGAGTTTCTCAAACAATGCGGCTTGCAGATGCTCCATGAGGTCCTCGATATACCGAGCCATAAGCTCGATTGGCGACGGGCGGTTCATATCACGGAAGACTATAAGCCTCTAGATGTCCAAGCCGCCACGATGGGCTTAGCCCTCTGCGAAGAGATCCGAAACCGGTATCCGGATTGGAAGTATCTGGTCGATGGCGATGGAGGGGACGAAAACCTTAAAGACTATCCTATCGAGGAGAACCCCGAGCTTACCATCCGAAGCGTCTTGAACAACCTGATGCTCTACCAAGAAGGTTGGGGAGTCCACGCGATCAAGCACTCGCTAGTCTATTCCGGAGGCCAGAGTCGCGGCCACGTGCGGACTTGGGCTCCAGCCAAAGCGATCGGCTTCCGAGGATTTAGTCCATTTGCGCTGCCGCGAGTGATCGAAATCGCCGAAGGAATTCCCTTCATCGAATTGACCGACTGGGATCACGGGAAGCTCTATGAGCTTAAAGGTCAGATCGTTCGTCGCGGAGTCCAACAGATCACCGGGATGGATCTACCGGTGTTTCCTAAACGCCGCTTTCAGCACGGCGCACTCGACGCCCAAGTCTTCGAAGCGACGTTCCCGAAATACGAGGCTGCTTATCGTCGCGAGCTACTGAGCTACTTTTCTTGAAAACTTGGTCTGCAAAAAGACAGAGAAGAATTCAACGCAAAGTCGCAAAGGCGCAAGGACGCTAGGGGAAGACCAAGAAGAATTCAACGCAAAGGCGCAAAGGTCGCGAAGGGAAATACGAGAAGAAAAAAACAAGAAGATCGGTCATCGGTTTAGATCGGAAGCAAATTTCCCCTACCCTCTAATCCCTATTCCCTATTCCCTATTCCCTATCCCCTATCCCCTATCCCCTTCTCTATTCCCTTCTCTATTCCCTTCTTCCTTGCGTCTTTGCGTCTTTGCGCCTTTGCGTTTTCCGTTCTCGGTTTTCCGGTTTTCGTTCCCAGACTACCTTGCGATATCGAATGCGTAGATCAGATCCTGGTCGCGGATGATTAGTTTTTGGCCGGCGATGACTGGGTGGGCCCATATCGCCCCCCGCTGGCGGTCCCCGGACCATTCCGATGGAAGCTTGACCGAGCCCTTTTCTTGCCAACCGTCTCGAGAAGGTGCGACCAAGTAGCAGACGCCTTCGGAGTCATCGTAGCAGTAGAGCATTCCATCGGCCATGGCGATCGAGCCCGAGCGAGTTTTCCCGGTCTTGTGGTTCCACAGGATGTTTCCTGTCTTGAGGTCTTGGGCGACCCAAGCACCGCGCAACGCGCTGGTAAAGCCGTAGATCGTCCCTTCGTTGAGCACGTAGCCGCCGTGGTGGTTCTCCATGCTTTCTTTATCGAAGTGGTAGATCTCATCTGCCGTGACTTTGCCACCTTGCGAGGAGAGTTTTACCAAGGTGTTTCCGGCTTTGTAGGCCGAGGAGTGGTAGACTTGGTCCCCAACGATGATCGGCGTGGGGATGACTGCAGTTTTGTTACCGGTCGTTGGGCTGGTGAATTGATGTTCGCCCGTCTTGGCATCAAATGCCACCATCCCGGATTTGGCTGCCGTGATGTAGATAGGCGTTTGACCGACGTTGGTTTTCATGATTGAAACGTACTGGGAGGCATCTTCGAATCCTTTGGACTCGTAGACTTTTTCGCCAGTCTTCTTGTTCAGACCCACCAGAAACGTCTTGCCACCCGGGGTGCAAATCAGGTTGTCTCCATCGATCAGAACCGATTCGCTATAACCCCATTGCGGGATCCCGCCACCGAAATCCTTGATCAGGTTCTTGCTCCAGATGACCGATCCGTCGGCGACGTTCAGGCAGGCAAGATCGCCCAGATCGCTCAGGAAGTACGCATGGGCGCCATCGACGGTAGGTGTGCTGCGGGGCCCGCCTCCCCAACCCGTTAGGTAGTCATTCGATTGGGTGCCTGGTCCGATTCTCTGGCCCCAAAGCTCCTTGCCGGTTTTTGCATCCAAGCAGATCGCTAAGGTATCTGCGCCCCGTTGGCCCATGGTGTACAAGCGTCCATTGCTAACGGCGCTCGATGAGTATCCAAGCCCTGCGGATTCGTATTTCCAAGCCAGCTTGGGGCCACCCTCGGGCCAGGACTTCAGGAGGTTCTGTTCGGCGGCGATTCCATCTCTTGCTGGACCACGCCACTGAGCCCAATCTCCGTCGTCGGCCATCGAAGCCGTTGGAGCCGATCCGATGGAGATCGATGCGGCCAAAAACGCCTTGGAAAAGAGTGCTAAACGATTTTTCTTAAGGCTGGAAATTGCGGTGGATCGCATCGAGGGATGTCCTGTTGTCTTGGAAATTAGGGATCTGAAACGGAGCCAATGAGGGCCAAATCAGGCCCAGCAACGAGCGAATCGACTCCGGCTGACGAAGTGAAGCTCATGGACGATTGTATCGGATTTCTACGAGAAATGAACGGTCAAGGACCGCTCAGGGCTAGCCTTGGGTTTATCGCTGGTAGATCGGCAAGTAATGGTACTTGACCGAAAGGCTCAAAATGGCCATGGAGGTGCAGTAGACTGAGCCTGCGTTTTGTTCTTCGCCGGAGGAGGATTCCCAGGCTCCGTTTTCTTTCTGTTTTGAGAGCAACATTTCCGAGACGATACTCGCGGCGCGTTGGGCATGCGAACCTCCTCGCTGGTGCATGCCTTGGGCAAAGTAATACAGCCCATAGAGAATGAACCTCTCGTTCCACTTTGGCGGGTGCTCCAGGAGCCAATCGGCAGACCCGGAGACCAGGGGCGATTCGTATTGTCCGCAGACTTGCATGGCTAGAAGTCCTGCGGAGGTCATGGTAAAGGACGGGCCGCCTCCGTTGGGTTCATAAGAAAACCCGGCCTTGGGATCTTTCGGATTGCCTTGGGCGTCTACTTGGGAGGTAAACGAACGCTTCAAGTACCCGATCGCGTCGTCGATGGTTGCCGAAGAAACGTCGAGCCCATCATTTTTGGCGCTGCGCAAGGCCATGACTTGCCAGACCGAGACCGAGAGGTCGCTGTCGCCCGCGTCCGGAGTGTATCGCCATCCACCACGCGCATTGGACCCCTTCTTGATGCGCTGACTCCGAACGATCAAGTCGATCGCTTTTTGACAAGCATCATGCAGTTGCTTGTCCATCTCCGCATCGACTCCCATGCCGAGCATTTCGGTGAGCATGAGCGTGACGATCCCGTGGCCGTACATGCGCGAACCGTCAGCGGCTCCGAAATACCCGGATTTGTCCTGGCGTCCCTCCCCCAAGAGGTACCTTAAGGCTCGCGTCATGGCGACCCCTTCGGGGGTGGCATCCGAGGGTTGATGACCGACGGCGGCCATCGCCATGATCGCCAGCGAGGTCATCGCATTTTCGTGTCCGCGATCGGAGATCGAGCCATTTTGTTTTTGTTGAGAAACGAGGTATTGAATGGCTTTGTTGACCCCCGCATCGATTTCATCTTTGCGAAATGAGTCTTGGCCGTACGATTGGACGGAGGTGGTAAGTCCCAGTGCAAGGCCAAGTCCCAACGAAGCGAAGGTTCCCATCGCGTTGAGCAAACTCGCATGCCCGAGTCGGGTTGTGTGCGTGGCCGGATCTACGCATGCCGACATGCATGCCGACACGATCTGGCGAGCCAGTGGGAGTGCATTGCGGACTAGTCGGTTAGATATCATCGGCTTTCTCATTGACTTTTTCGAGGATGTCCAGAAGGACTCGATCGATCTCAATCCCCTCGGCTTGGGCTTCGAAATTCAGAAGGACCCGATGCCTCAGGGCTGGCAGGTAGACCCGGCGAATGTCTTCGTAGCTGACGTTGTATCGTCCGTCGAGCAAGGCGCGGACTTTGGAAGCCAACGCGATGGTCTGAGCGCCGCGGGGGCTGGCTCCCCATCGGATGTATTGGTTGGTGATTGCTGGAGCAAGCGCGCCACCTGGATGCGTGGCCAGGACCAATCGCGCGATGTAATCTTGTACGTGTTTGGCCAAGACGACTTGTCGGATCAAGCCTTGCCATTGGACGATCTCAGCTCCGTCCATAACCTTCTCGGGCCTGATGGTGAAGTTTCGTGTGGTTCGATCGATGATGGTATTGAGTTCCTCGCGGTTGGAGTACCCGACGACGAGCTTGAAGAGGAATCGGTCGAGTTGGGCCTCAGGGAGCGGATAGGTACCTTCTTGTTCGATGGGGTTTTGGGTGGCCAGGACGAAGAAGGGCTTTTGCAGTTCGTACCTTGTTCCTGCTACAGTCACGGTCCCTTCCTGCATGGTCTCGAGGAGTGCTGATTGCGTCTTGGGAGTCGCTCGGTTGATTTCGTCGGCAAGGCAGATCTGGGTGAAGATAGGGCCCTTTTGGAATTCGAAGCGTCGCTTGCCTTCCTCTTCGACGATCATGTTGGTCCCGAGGATGTCCGAGGGCATCAAATCGGGGGTGAATTGGATCCGATTGAAATCCAGCGATAGGGTTTCCGAAAGGGTTCGAATGAGCATGGTTTTCCCGAGCCCTGGGACCCCTTCGAGCAGGCAATGGCCGCCGACGAACATGGCCGTAAGGACGCCATTGACGATCTCATCATGGCCGACGATGACGCGACCGATCTGTTCGCGGACTGAGGCGAAGCGTTCGCGGAATTCTTGGGCCTGTTGTTGCATCGACTCTGCGACGTTGGACATGGACAGGGACTTTCTATCGAGAAGGGCGGGGTCAGTAGAGGAACGAGTCAGTTTTGGTTTTTCTTCGCTTTGCGTTTGGCTTCCAGAAGCCTTGCTGTGTAATCCTCGCTCTCGGAGTTGGACTTCGATTTGGCGGCAGAGTCCGATGGAACAGGGCCACTAGATTTCAATTCGGCAACTTTGAAGTCTGCGGTTCCAAAGGCATCGCGCGAAGAGGGGTTGGGATTGGATTCGAGCGGGTCGGGCAGTTCCATGGAGGTGGAGGATCGCTGTTTTTCCAGATCATTGGATACTTGTGATTTGCTCGACCGGAGCCTTTCGAGGCTCTTTTGCCTTGCAAGATCGACTTCGGAGGTTTTGATTTGGCTCATCAAGGCAGCGAGCTTTCGAAGTGGCCAGCCGAAGTCGACTGCGACGCGTCGGATGAATACGTCGGCCAGAAAGAGGCTTGCACCCAGGAGCACAACCAATGGCCAGATATCCTTGAGCGAGCGGGCCGGGGGGAGTCCTGGTCGGTAGGTATCGAAGCGCAGGAGTTCCTCCATGTCGGTGTCGTTCAAATCAGGTAGGACTTTGCCTGTCTGCCCTCCTCGTGGGGTACTGTTGGCAAGCTGTTCGATCAGGCGCATGTTGGCTTGACGGATTCTGTATTCATCAGAGAAAGGAACATTCACGCCGGTCGTGAAGATTTGCCTGTCGGACCCCGGGACAATGCTCAGCATGTAGCTACCTGCTTCTTCTGGAGTGAATTCGCCGATGTAGCGACCGGGGGCTTGTTGTCGCATCGCAATGGATTTTGGCACAAGGTCTGGACCGACGGCCGTCGCGTTCATATCGAGGAAGTTTAGAAATTTGTCTTCGCTATCCGAGGCGTTGACGATGATCTGCACCCGACCGTCCTTGACCTGGGTTGCAATGTTGTACTTGTCATCGTTCCTTTGGGTCCGCATCGTCCAGCGGACCAGTTGAGAGAAGAACTGATCGTAATAGGGAGAGCCGACCCAATCGCTAGCCCAGCGTTTGCCCGCATCGGAGGTAAAGACAGCCGTTCGGCCAAGTCCATAGTTCCAAGTCGCCAGCAAGGACGCATTCTCAGGTTCAGCAGGTTTGGATGCCAGTAGCGGGACTTCGACCAATGGGCTGTCCTTGACCTCGGTCAGGACGAATCCTCGAAGCCTTGGCAGATCGCCTTGGATTCCCGAAAGGATTTCGTGGTTGGGCAGACGAACCAGTGGTTGGATACCTCCCTCGGGTTCGAAGATTACGGGTCTTGCGACGCGTCGCGCTTCTCTCATGAAGATCTTCGGCAACGCGGCGGCGTTGGTCACGACGTAGTAATTGCCCCCGGTCACTTTGGCAATTCGATTCAATTCAGCGGTGCCGACGGTCCCGTGGGAGCCAACAGCCACCGTACTGATCTTGATCTGGTTTTTCGTAAACTCGCTCAATACCTGCGCCGATGCCGGGGTGGGATCCCCGTCGCTGATGATGATCATATGCTTGATCGCTGCCGGAACGTTCTTGAGCGAGCGGATAGCAAGCTTCAAGGATGAATCGAAATCGGGCATGTCCCCGGGCATCATTTGAGAGAGTCTCGATCGCATCATCCTGCCGTGGTCGCCGACTTTGAGCATGCCGTCGGATCCACCCCAGAGCCAAGTATCGCCGGTCGCATCGTACTTGATTACACCGCAGTAGTCTCCTGGCCCGAGGGACTCCAAGGCCGACTTTCCAATGACCTTCTGCCAGTGGTTTCCTTCGGGCATCTCCGATGCGTGCATGACCATGGCCAGCGCGCCGACTGCCTCGACTTTGGTGTTTTTTATGGTGAAGTTGACCGGCATGGCCTCTTCGAGCTTGGTGTTGCTCCAGCCCCCGGCTCCGAACGCTTCGGGTCCACCGAGCATAAGGATTCCCATCCCGAATTGCCTGGAACTCTGCACCATCATTTCCATCTGTTGGTCGGATATCGAGGAGATCTTGTCCATCGATTCGCCGCTGGTGCGGGGCACCCCGGCGAGGATCACCGAGTCGTAGCTTTGGAGTTCCACGAGGCTCGAAAAGAGATTGTTGGTGGTCCTAAGGTCGACAACGATGTCGTTTTTCCGCAAGGCATCGATTAGGGGTTCGTAGTTGCCGAGGTTGTTCGCATCCTCGATAAACATCACACGCGAGCGTCCGCGCGCGTAAGTAAACGCCGTCGCTCGGTTGTTCTGTGTGATCGTGTCGTCGGTCAAAACGTCGGGGATAAATTCGGCCTCGTAGGTGTAGCCTGCTGTCTGATCGATCTTGTGAGGCACCGGGATGACGTTGATATCTCGATCCAGAACGTAAGGTGAATCGGCTAGGACTTCTGTTTGGCTACCGATTCTTCGCACGACTCGCACCCTTCCTGGAATTTCCGGAGAGGGATTTTCTGAGGTTCCGAAACGATTGATCACGACGCGCGCATCGACCGTTTGACCTTGTTGGACATAACCGGGCACGTCGATCTTTTCGACCATGACCTCGGCGTTGTTGTCCAAGCGTATCGGGACCACATCGATCCCAATTCCGGTTTCGGACAATCGCTTGGCGGCCGTCTCAGCGGTTCCCAGAGTCTGGATTCCGTCGGTCAGTACCACGATCCGCTTGGCCGAGTCCTCGAGGAAGCTTGCCGCGGCGAGCTTTAATGCTCCTTCGAGATTCGTCGCGTCGGGCTTTCCGAAGTTGCTCTCGGGCCGTGACAAAGGGGGTAAATTTTCATCCAGCGGGGGAACTTCGATCGATGCTTCTCGACCAAAGAGGATCAAGCCTGCCCGGTCAAATCGCTTTTCCCGTCGGTGCTTTTTTACGCTGTCGATCGCGAATCGGAGCATCAGTTGGCGTTTGGCCGTCGGGATCGAATCGCTCTGGTCGAGCAGATAGATGACCGTCTGACGATCGCTCGTCCAAATCCACTGAATTCCCGCAAGGGCCAAGATCAACAGCAGCAAGACGAGGCTGCGAAAAATAAGGGCTAGCAAACGCCGGGTCTTTCCAAGTCCCGAAAGGGACTGGCTACCTAGCCACCAAGTGATTGGCACGAGGACCAGCAACGCGAGCATCCATGGATACTCAAAACCAACCTGGAAGTCGCTAAACATAAGAGAAGTTGGTTGTGGACTTTGAAAAAACCGATTCGGGCTTGCCAACGTAGGCTTCCTGATCCTCTTTCGGCCAATTCCATGATCAGAGCCCTAATTATGGTCGAAAATGGGAATGGAATGCCATAAGGCAGTTAAGATTTATCGATGAACGAACCTAAAAAGTCCTGAGCCTCCCGTTTTGATGATTTCCGGGTGGATCGGGGCCATGGAACTAAACCCTCGCCAAGCCGTCGTCCGTTATGCAGATTCTTGGAATCCCCATCGAAGACAATTTTGCAGAAGCCTTCGATATGCTTGCGACTCGCATCGTGATTACGGCGGCCGAACCGGCTTGGGCCGCCCGGGCCGCCGAAGCCATGACCGGGTTTGCAACGAGTGTCATCGGTTGTGGGGTCGAGGCTGGGATCGAGGGAAGTGTCGATCCGAAGGAAACGCCCGATGGTCGACCAGGCGTGGCCGTCTTGGTATTTGCCGTCAATCTCCAGACGCTACAAAAGCAACTCGAAAAGAGGATCGGTCAATGCGTCCTGACCTGTCCAAGCACATCGGTCTTTGCCGGCATGACCAGTGAGCGTCGGATCGCTTTGGGGTCGCATGTTCGGTACTTCGGTGACGGAAAACAGATTTCCAAAAAAATCGGCTCCGAGCGATACTGGCGAATTCCGGTCATGGATGGCGAATTCGTTTGCCAGGAAAACGTCTACGGAACGAAAGCCGTAGGCGGTGGTAATTTTCTGGTGTTGGCCGACTCGCTCCACGGAGCTCTTCACGCTTGCGACGCGGCTGTCGTTGCGATTCGCAAAGTTCCAGGTTGCATCGCTCCTTTTCCAGGAGGAGTCGCTCGCAGCGGATCAAAGGTAGGTTCGAAATACAAATCCCTCAGGGCCTCGACCAACGATGCCTTTTGCCCGACGCTGCGAGATCGCACCGAGAGCCAAATACCTGACGAAGCTACCGCGTGTTTGGAATTGGTTATCGACGGGCTGAGCCCCGAGGCCGTGGCCGAGTCAATGCGGGTGGGGATCCTCGCGGTCTGTCAGGTAGGCAAAGAGCTCGGGGTGCGAAAAATCACCGGAGGCAATTACGGCGGAAAGCTCGGACGCCATCATTTCTATCTAAGAAATGTACTTGAAGGATATGCCAAGGTCTGAGGCGCTTGGGTTTTACTCTTTGGGCGTTTGCGATTTTTCTTGTTTGGCCTTCTGAACTTTGCTGTTGTCTTTAAACGCCTTCTCGAACTTGCCGATCTTTGGGCGGATATTGACTTGACAGTAAGGCTTTTCTGGGTGCTTGATAAAGTAGTCTTGGTGGTACTCTTCGGCGGGATAGAAAATCTTCAGCGGAGAAATCTCCGTGACAATCTTGCCTCGGAAGGTTCGTTTCTTTCGGAACTCTTCGAGGACCTCATCGATCGCGTCTTTCTCTTCCTTGGTCTTGTAGTAAACCACCGAACGGTACCTGGTTCCGTAATCAGGACCTTGTGCGTTTAGACTCGTTGGATCATGGGATTTAAAGAAGATGCGAAGCAGTTCCGCGTAGGATACGATCGATGGGTCGTACTGGATCTGAATCACCTCCGCATGTCCTGTCTGATCGGTCAGAACCTGCTCATAACTAGGGTTTGGCAGGGTTCCGCCGGAGTATCCAGAGACGACCGCATCGACTCCCCAGACGCGCTCAAAGACAGCCTCCTGGCACCAGAAACATCCGCCCCCAAAGACGGCGATACTTCTTTGTTTCTCCCTCAGGGGGGCCCTGGTGTCCTGGCCCAGCGACGGCTCCCATACCCCCAGGGTGATCCAAGACAAAAGGAACAACCACAAAAGCTTGTTTGCATGGAAAGTCGCGTTCATCGAAAGGTCCTCCTAAGAATCGCTAGAGTTTTGGCCTAAGGGTTAGTGGATGCTGAAGAAAAACCTCGTAAGGTGATAGAAGATCGGCGCTGAGAAGCACAGCGAATCGATTCGGTCCAAGACTCCCGCATGCCCCATAACGAGCGTACCATAATCCCGCACGCCTCGGTCTCGCTTGATGGCACTCATGGTCATCCCGCCGGCAAACCCAAGAAAAGAAATCACGATCGCCATGGAGGCGGCTTGCCAAGGGGTAAAAGGAGTGACCCAATAGAGCAATGCTCCGAAGATCCCACTCGATAAGGTCCCGCCAAGGACTCCTTCCCAACTGCGACTGCTGCTGATCTCCGGGGCTACTACACGGTTTCTCCGCAAATAGCTCCATATCCACTGCAACACGTCCGAGAGTTGTGTGATCAGAACGAAAAAGAATAAGAGCCCCGATCGGGACCCCTCCCAAGCTGATCCATCCGAGCGGATCAAATTCAAGTCCAACAATGCCGGCGCATGCGAGAGGCAATATACGCAAATGAGCAATCCGGATTGGATCTGCGCCGATCGCTCCAGAAAACGCTTGTGGTCTCCGGCAATCGCGATTCTCGCCGGAATAAATAAAGACGCATACACCGGGATCATGACACTATAGATCTCGTAAAAATCGATCTTGTGCCCCCAGAAACTCAAACCCGATTGCGAAAGTCCGATCAAGAGGTATTGCAGCGGGGTAAAAACCACCAAGCTCCAGAACAGCGCGCGGTGGTCTCCGCGACGAGTTGGGGTCATGGTGATGAACTCTCGGAAAGCCCAGAAAGATACCAGACCAAAGAGAATGATCGTTCCGATGCGATGCAGGAACATCCCCGAAATCAGAATTGCAAACATCAGCCACCAGGCCCATAGTCGCTGGACAAACCGTTGCACCAAGGCAGGATTGATCGCCGGTGTAGGGCGATGGCTCAAATTCCTCGCGACAATCGATGCGATGGCCAGAACACCCAAAACCACACTCGCAAGGATGATGGTAGGGAGATCAAGTCCGGTAAGACTCTGTGCGGTTTCATCCATTGCGGAATCGGAAATAGTCTGGGAAACTAGAGGTTTAGCGTTGAAAGGTCTCCGAGTATCTTACCACGCATTCCCAAACCCGGCAGGTCCTTTAATCCAACGTTTCATCGAACAATGCACATCAGGATCGGAACCCGCCACAGCGCGCTGGCACTCTGGCAAGCCAATCATATCGCCCAAGAACTAACGAAAGCCGGGAACCAAGTCGAGTTGGTCAAGATCACCACGACCGGGGACACCACGACGAGTCCTTTAGGCCAAGGTGGTGGTGTAGGACTTTTTACCAAGGAAATCCAAAACGCCTTGCTCGACCATCGATGCGATGTCGCTGTCCATAGCCTTAAGGATTTACCTACCCAGCCTATCGAAGGACTGCGACTCTCGGCGGTTCCATCCCGAGAAGACCCCCGCGATTGCTTGGTCTCCGAGCGTTATCGGTCCATCGAAGAATTACCCCATGGTTGCATTGTCGGAACCGGATCTCCGCGCCGACGCGCTCAACTTCTACACCTGCGTCCAGACTTGGACGTGCGCGAAATACGCGGAAATGTCGACACGAGATTGAATAAACTTACCCAAGGCCAATACGATGCAATCGTGCTTGCAAACGCAGGACTCACACGACTGGGACTTGCACAAGCCCTCTCGACGCGTCTGGGGCTCGAGACGATGCTCCCGGCCGTCGGCCAAGGTGCTTTAGGTCTCGAAACCCGCGCCGAGGATAACGAAGCGGCTCAAGCCATCGGCGTCTTAAACGATTCCCAAGCGGAAGCTTGCGTGCGCGCCGAACGCGAAGTTCTAAGAATCCTGCGAGCTGGCTGCTTGGCCCCCGTAGCCGCCTACGCTTCGATCGACCACGGGACGATGGTCCTTCGCGCTAAAGTTTTTTCGGTCGATGGATCGGTCATGGTTTCGGCTTGGGTCCGTCACGCCTTCGAGCTCCAAAACAGTGACGCTCAAAACAATCACTCTCAAAACAGTGAACGATCCGATCATACCCCGGAGGCTCTAGCCCGATACGTCACCGAGAAACTCATCGAGCAAGGGGCCGACCGCTTAATCGAATCAAAAGTCTAGAGCCCTGAGCCTCCCTTAGCCAACGCGCACCCGCTTACTGAAGTTACTCATGCCTCCGCTCAAGAACGCAATCCGAGGCGAGGCACGAGCGCATGCTGTGTAGCTGCAAGTTACGCCTCCGCCGGGACGAGCCCGACGGTAGGCTCTTTGTTGCGGGGCTGGTTTTTTCCTCCGCCGCAGGGCGGCAGACGAGATGAATGGACCGGGGCAAATCAGGGCTCAATGGCTTTCAAGACGCCCTAATAGAGAATGATTTGTCTGTTTTCCATAAAACGCTTGTTGCTTGTGCCCCTAGCCTCGGGTTTTGACGTAGACTGTGAGCGTCGGTAGTCCGTAACCTTGGACCGTCGGCCCCCCTACCCTTCCCCACCCATTGCTTGCTGCAAATCGCCATGCGATCGATCCGCTTGCTCCATGCCGTTGTGACGCACTTTTTTCTCTGCGTTATATTCATCTGCGCTAGTTTGGCAGGCCCACGAGTCCATGCGTTTGCTTCGGAACCCGACGCGGCCCCAGGGCCGGTTAGCATGGTCAACGAGGTTCTCCCAATTTTGACCAAAGCAGGCTGCAACGCAGGGACTTGCCATGCCAAGGCGAGCAATGGTCAAAACGGGTTCCAGCTTTCTTTGTTGGGTTTTGAACCCTTTGAAGACTATCAGCATTTGGTCCTCGAGGGCCGTGGCCGGAGGCTCTCGAACACGGCGCCCGAACAGAGTCTGCTGTTGCTCAAGGCGACCGGTCAAGTTCCCCACGGCGGTGGCGTTCGATTGGATCCGAATTCCGATCCGTATCGGGTGATTGTTGAATGGATTCGCCAAGGGGCTCTGTACGATGGTCAAAGCGCAACGAAACTCCGCTCGATCGAGATCCAACCCTCCGAAGCAATCCTCGCGCCGGGTGCTGAGCAACGGTTAAAGGCGATCGCCAGTTATGAAGATGGATCCCAAAAAGATGTAACGGAGCTAGCACTCTTTGAGTCGAATGAATCGTCGATGGCGACAGTCGACGAGGCAGGTACGGTCAAAGTTCAGGACATCCCCGGCTCGGTATCGATCATGGTCCGATATCAAGGTATGGTTGGAGTGTTTCGCGCTTCGGTCCCCCAAGCTTTCGTGGTGGAGCGATTTCCGGAGGCGAAAAACTTTGTTGACGAGTTGGTTTTCGGCAACCTGAAGAAACTTGGTATTCCGACTTCGGAATTGACCGATGATGCGACGTTCCTTCGGCGTGTTTCGTTGGATGTTGCCGGTCGTCTTCCGACCGAGCAGGAGCTAGCGAGTTTCCTCGCAAACCCTTCGGCTGGCAAACGTGACGATGCGATCGAGCAATTGCTCGCAAGTGGAGAGTATGCGGACTTCTTCGCGAACAAATGGACGGCGATGCTCAAAAATCGCCGAGATGATGCGAGCGACATCACGTCGAATTTCGCGTTTTACTCATGGGTCCGCGACAGCCTTCTAGCGAATAAGCCTTACGATCAGATGGTTCGAGAACTCTTGGCCGCGACCGGAACGGTTCTTTCGAATCCTCCAGTGGCTTGGTACAAACGGGTCAAGGATCCGAAGAACCAGCTCGAAGATGTCGCTCAATTATTTCTGGGCGTGCGCATGCAATGCGCTCAGTGCCACCACCATCCATTCGAGCGTTGGAGTCAGGATGACTACTACAGCCTAGCAGCATTCTTTAGCCAAGTTGGTCGAAAACCGACAGCGACCCGAGGCGAAGACATGATCTTCCACAAACGGGGTCTGGCTGGGGTTGCGAATGCCAAGACGGGTCAAATGCGACGACCCGCACCGCTCGGGGAGTCGGTCCAGGAGATTCCGCCCGACCAAGACCCGCGACTGAAACTCGCCGACTGGATGGCCGACTCGAAGAATCCATTCTTTGCTAAAGCGGTCGTGAATCGTTATTGGAAGCACTTTTTTCGCCGAGGTTTGATCGAGCCCGAGGACGACATTCGCGATTCGAACCCCGCTTCCAATCCGGAACTCCTGGCTGCGCTTGAAGCTCGCTTCATCGCCTCAGGGTTCGACCTGAAGGATCTTGTTCGCACTTTAGTTCGCTCGACAACCTATCAGCTCTCTTCGGTCCCTAACCCGCAGAATATCACCGACCTGCAGAACTTCTCTCGCTATTACCCTCGCCGTCTTGCGGCCGAGGTCTTGCTCGACGCGGTCGATGACTTTGCGATGACTCGCACCGATTTTCCGAACCTCCCTCCCGGAACCCGCGCAATCGCCTTGCCCGACAATAGCTACAACAATGCTTCGCCATTCCTAAAGGTTTTCGGACGTCCCGAGAACGAAAGTGTCTGCGAGTGCGAACGGATTCAAACCTCAAGCCTTGCACAGAGCTTGCATCTGATGAACGCAAACGACGTCAAGAGCAAGCTCGCAAGCGCAACGGGCCGAGCCGAATCGCTGGCCAAGTCCGACAAGACCCCCGAACAACGGGTTGAAGAGATCTATGCGTCAGCTTTCTCTCGAAAACCGACCCCAGAAGAGCTAGCCACCGCCGTGGGCTATCTTGTCGAAGTCCGAGTCGATGCCAATGGTAATCCAATCGATCCAGGAAAATCGATGCGCGAGAACCTTCAAGATCTGCTCTGGGCGATCATCAACTCGAAAGAGTTTTTGTTCAATCACTGATAAGGAATCCTGAGATGACCTCGATCGACCTCCACGTCGCCAAGAAACTTCTATGGCTGATACTCGCTTGCTCGGTAGCCCTGGGTAACGCGGCCGTTTCCAGAGCGCAATCGGTTTGCTTACCCCTGCCCAGACTCCTGTCGATCAGTCCGATGGGCGGCCAGGTCGGTACTTCGTTCGATGTGACTATCGCGGCGGAAAACATGGAGGAGCCTGGCCCATTGCTTTTCGAAAACCCAGCCATCCAAGCCACTGCAAAGCTCGACGCCCAGGGCAAGCCCATCGCGAACCAATACACCCTGACAATCGCTCATGATTGTCCAGCGGGACTTTACGAGGCCCGAGTGCTCGGTCGACTCGGAATTTCCTCGGCACGCATTTTCTCCGTTGGAAAACTCGCCGAAGTAGTCCAGAAGCCGGGCAATACCAACTTGGCCAACGCCATCGAGTTGGCGGTCCCCTCGGTATGCAATGCAGTCGTCAGCACCCGTGCGATCGATTTTTATTCCTTCGAGGCCGTCGAAGGCAAACGCTACATCATCCAGTGTTCGGCAAGAGGAATCGACTCGAAACTCGATCCAGTAGTCATTGTTGGCGATTCCCGAGGAACCGACCTTGTCGCTCAAAGGACCGGTGATACGCTCGATTTTGTTGCCAAAACCGCCGGGAAACACACCATCAAAATCCATGAATTGACCTTCAAAGGAGGACCTGGATACTTCTACCGTCTGAGCATCGAGGAGCTACCGATCGACGCTCCCATGCCGATTTATCCTAGCACCCGCTCGGTCAGCGCCTTTTCCTGGCCACCCTCTGGACTTGCTCTGGAACCCTCAATAGCCGAGCAAGAAGACGTTCTGTCGCAATCGATCTCCCTACCTGCTGACATCTCCGGTCGGTTTTACCCTGCCGCAGACGTCGATACCTATGAATTTGATGCTCAAGCTGGACAGACCTGGTGGATCGAGGTCGCTTCGGAACGTCTAGGACGCCCCACCGATCCATCGTTGATCGTTCAAATGCAAAGCCCGGATCGGTCCGGTTGGCTCGATGTGACCGAATTCAACGACATCTCAAGTCCCATGAAGCCATCGAGCAATGGGTATGCTTACGATGGGCCACCCTTCGATGGTGGATCGACCGATATTCTCGGGAAGCTGGAAATCAAAGAGTCCGGCCATTATCGATTGGTTCTCTCCGACCTTTTCGGTGGTACCAGGAAGGACCCTCGGAATGTCTATCGGCTCGTTGTGCGTCCTGCGCAACCCGACTTCTGCGTGGTCGCCTGGGGGCTGCACATGGAGTTGCGAAACGGTGACCGCAACGCACTCTCCAAGCCCTTGGCACTTCGGGCCGGAAGCACGGTCGCCTTGGAGGTCGTCACCGTCCGACGCGATGGATTCGACGGCGAGATCGCACTGTCGGTCGAAGGACTTCCAACAGGAGTTACAGCCCAAGGGTTACGGATTCCCGCAGGCAAGATGCGAGGTGTTTTGCTGCTGACGGCTGCTCAGGATGCACCTCAAGGAATTTCCAATGCGGTCATTACCGCGACGGCAAAGATCGGTGAACAGACGATCTCGCACCCGATGCAGATGGCACAAATGGTTTGGCCGATCCCCGATGCATGGAGCGAAATCCCAAGCCCGAGACTCGTCTCGGGGATCCCTGTTTCGGTCACTACCTCGGAGCTCGCTCCGATCACCATTGCGCCGAGCGAACGTCGTGTGTATGAAGCGAAGTTGGGCGAGACGCTCAAAATTCCGATGATTCATTCGCTCCGAAGCGAATTTTCCGGAGCTGTCCTGCAGCTCAAAACCATGGGTCCCGGGTTCGATGCAAACCCTCAATTCGACGTGTCGCTTGCTGCATCGAGCTCCGAAGCCATCATCAATCTCGCATCCGTCAAACCCCCTCCAGGCGAATACACCGTTGCCTTTTATGGATCGGCAGTCGCCAAATACCGATACAATCCATTAGCGATTTCGTTGGCAGAGAACGAACTGAAGAAAGCTCAAGAAGAACAACAACGAGCGGCAGAAGTCTTGACGCAGAAAACTCAGGCGCTCGCTTCGATCTCCGCCGAACAAAAATCTGCCGCTGAAGCCGAATTGGCCGAAGCAACCAAGAAAAAACAAGAACTCGACGCCAAAGTCACCGCCGTCCAAGAGAAGCTCAAACGGATCAACGAACAAGCTACCCCGCGAGACACCGCAGAGATTATCATCAGCGAGCCTGTCAACGTGCGGGTCTTGGCCCCTTAAGCGTCCCTCCATGCAAGGTGAAGCAACCATGAAACATGACGACCGATTTTCTGTACTCGGCTCCAATCGCCGAAATTTCCTCACGATGGGTCTCGGGGGCTTCGCTACCCTGAGTCTCCCCGGGCTCCTGCGTCTCCAATCGGCGGTTGCGTCGGATCCAACTGGAAAACCCCGCGAACGCAAGTCGATCATCATGGTCTGGAAGCCAGGTGGGTGCTCCCATATCGATACTTACGATCCAAAGCCGGATGCGACCACCGAGTACCGTGGCCCGTTTAGCACCATCGCCACCAAGGTTCCCGGCCTTCAATTCACCGAATTGCTTCCACGGCAAGCAGCAATCGCAGACAAGTTCACCGTCTTGCGCTCCATGCGACAGACCGCTCCGGGACACCCCGCCGGTTCGATGCAGATGCTCTCAGGGGATCCTGAAACGCGGGATAAACCCAAGCCGAAGTATCCCGATTGGATGACCGTGACGAACTACCTGCGTTCTCGCGATGAGCCTCAACGCGAGAATCCCCTGCCTCGCTATGTCGGGATCAACCCGCCGTTGGAATACAATGGACCTGCCTACCTTGGCGATATGTACTCCCCCTTTACCGTCTCGGGAGATCCGAGCAATCCAAACTTCTCGGTCCCCAACATCGGGCTCTCGGATACCAATGAGGTCCAACGACTTGGCCGTCGAAGTGACTTGAGGCAAAAACTCGATACCCTCACCAGAGCCTTTGACCGCGCCGGTGAACTCGGTGCGCTCGATCAATTCGAATCCCAAGCCATCTCGTTGCTCACGAGCCCGAAAACGAAGGAGGCCTTCGATTTGACCAAGGAAGATGACCGGACACGCGACCGATATGGTCGAAACGCTTGGGGCCAACAACTCCTCATGGCAAGACGGTTGGTCGAAGCGGGGGTCGAAATCCTTACCACCAGCCTGAGTGGACCTTTGTGCGGACGGGTGGGGAATTGGGACGATCATGCCGTAAATCATCACGTCTTCGACGCTCTGCGATTCCGATCCGAGATCTACGACCAAGCCGTCACGGCGCTGATCGAAGACATCTACGAACGAGGACTCGACCAACGCGTCTTGGTCGTCGTTACCGGCGAATTCGGCAGAACTCCGAAAATTGAATACTCACCGAGCACCGGCGCTGGCAACGCCAGCGCAGCGGCCGGAACCATCCAGCCCGGTCGCGACCACTGGCCAAGAGCCTTCTCAAATATCTGGGCCGGCGGCGGTATCCGAACCGGACAAGTCATCGGTGCGACCGACAAGCGGGGGGAAGACCCCATCGAACGAACCTGTTCTGCCGGCGACTTCCTTGCGACGATCTACCATCACCTCGGGATCGAAGCGCATACGACGTTCATCAAGGATTTCAACGGAAGACCCACCCCAATCGTCGATCAAGGCCGACCGATCAAGGAACTCATCAGCTAAAACGTTGAAGGTCCATCCAAACGGCAAGCTAGACCCCAGTTGCTAGCCTATTGAGCTAGCCTATTGGTGCGGTAAAGCACGTCGAATCCGTTGGGGGTTTCGACAAGCTCATACCCTAACGACAGTGCCTCTCGGCGAACATCGAACGTCTGCTCTCGGGTCTGTTGGAACTCCTCGATCGGATCCAAGACGATCAAGTCGTATCGGAGCAACGGCGATTCCAACGCGGGCGCGAGTTTGCGATAGGCCTCTTGCCGCTGAAGAAACTGGCCCACGGTTTCCAAGTCTTGGACACCCAAGAAGTGAGCGGCCAATCGTCCGGTCGACAAGACCCGACATTCGGTAAATGGGGTCGCATCATCGAATCCATTCCTGCGAATGTTCACGATCTGTTCATGGAAGACCCTATTGTCGACCGTTCCAATCTCTCGAGTCGATTGCGCTTGCGGTCCGTATGATCGCGATTTGACATCCGTGAGAGAATCGCAACTCCAAGGAAATTGACCGACGAAGACACTCAGGATCCAAGCCGTGGACAAAACGTATAGGGAGGTTCGACCCGACCTGCGTGGACTCTCGCATTCGATCGCGCCGACAAAGAGGATCGGCAGAATGACGCTTGCGTATTGAAACGCAAGGCTTTGTGCTGGCATGTGTTCCCACAGAAGCAGAACCAGCAGCAATGGAGCGACCCCAAGCAGCGTCCAAGAAAAGACGGGGCGGGAAAAACACACAGCAAAGGGTGCAAAAAGAAACGCGAGGAATGCGATATTACGCTCTCGGAACAGAAGCTCGAAAAAGACCGAGGGCCTCAGCACCGGGGATAAGAGAATCTCCATAGCACCATTGCCCAAGCTGGCGAATCGACCGGTTTGAAATGTGGCAAGCCCACTCAATCGGTAAACCAACAGGAAGGCGATCGTCGCGACGAGCCAAACAGTACCCCAGGACCTTGCAGAGACGCTAGCCCGACCCGCGAGATCGGAATCGTGGCTCGATTCCTTAAGTTCCCCGACGGTGCGTAAAGCTTGCATGGCTGCATAGCAACCGATCGCTGCAATCGCTCCTTCTTCAAAGCTCGCTGCGAGAATCGCAAGCCCAATGGCCCAGAGCCGACGACGACGCACGAGCATCCAGTAGGCAGCTAGGAGGGCAGGAATTGCAAAACTGATAGGATGCCATCCGTAGGTGTAGGCAAGGTTCATTTGCCCGATCGAAGGATAAGCCAACCAAGCAAGCCCCCAGCAGGCTGCATTCGATGGGGTAGCACCCCGGTCGGCGGCGATCCGGTAAACCAACAACGAACAGCCCCCGAGCGCGATCGCTTGCAGAACAAAGACCATCTCCACTCTTGGAACGAGGCTCCAGAGGGGAGCGACCAAGGCCAGACCCGGATTGAAGTGATCCCAATACGTCGTCAAAACCGGGGACTCCATCAAGAAGCCTTGGCCTCGCGAGGTTCGAATCGCGCGCAGCAGGAAATGGCCAAAGTCATTGAAACCTAATTGAAATGCTCGAAACATCGTTTCGGATTGCCAGTACCACCATAGGCAACACACGAGGGTCGCAGCCAGCGTGACTGCACCGGGCAGGTGAAACTGTGCAAGTCGACGCGTGAATTGTCCCTCGGTATTCCTAGCGGGCGATCTTGGAATGCAATAGAAGCCCCAACCGCTGAAGACCGCGTAAAGGATCGGTTCCCACCACCCCACAATCCTGGGCTCTCGGGTGGGGATCTCCGAAAGCGATCGAATCAGAGATATCCCTAGCGGGAGGCAAGCGGCCAGTAAGCAGAGCATGGCGTTTGTACCCAACAAGGGACCGGCCTCTGGGGCCAGTTTCTTTGGGGCCAGTTTCTCTGGGATTTGCATGGGCAAGCTAGGACCGTTGGTTTCCGGGGGAACTTCGTCGCAAGCGAAGCGTCCGGTGCACCAAAAGCCGATGAAGCTCAAAGCCAGGGCAGTCAGCGGCAGGACTCCTACGGCGATGATTTCAAGCCATACAGGCAAACTGGTATACGCCGAGTAGTTGAAGACAAAGTAGGTGCGCGTCGACAACGCAGCGCCGGTGGCGAGCCAGAGCGCTCCGATGAGGATCTCAAGCCAACGGAGAATCGGATGGGAAGCAAAGGCCATCGGATCGCTAGGTCTTGGTGAAGACATCCTGAGCAAGCGTACCTGTGCTATCCGAAAACGACGCTTGGTCGATGCGTAACGAACGCAGGATGCTCAGGTAAAGGTTGCTCATCCGATTCTCGCCGTGTCGCCAATAGGAACCATGTCGAATCCCTAGGTTCCGTCCACCGGCGACCATCGTCGGCAGATTCTTCGGCCAGTGAGTCGTGCTTGCTCCACTACCATAGAGAATGATGGTGTTGTCTAAGACGCTCCCGTCGCGATCTTGGTAGACCGTCAAGCGATCCATGAAGTAAGCGAGTTGCTCGCTTAGAAACCGATCGTATTTAGCAAATTGCAATTGCCCATCTTTGTCACCCGCGTGGGATAGATTGTGGTGCGTACGGGTGAGCCCAAGTTTGAGGGGGAACGTATCGCTGATTCCCATACCATCTTCGCGATTGAGCATGAATGCGACCGAGCGGGTGATGTCGGCATCGAAGGCCAAGGCGATCAAATCGAGCATATTGCGGTAGTATTCGGCAGGCTCTCCTTCGGGAGTCGCATCGAGATTCAGTTGGCTGTAGTCCTGTTCTTTGATCGGTTTATCGATCCATTTTTCGGAAGCGATCAAGCGGGATTCAATCTCGTTGAGCGATGCCAAATACTGATCCATGCGATCTCGGTCGGATCGCCCGAGTTGCTGATTGAAGGAGTTTGCACTATCTAGGACGGCGTCGACGAGTTTCATCCGGGACTTGAGCCGTTGTCGCTGGTCCTCGAGTGAGCTTCGGTCGACTCGAAACAATCGATCGAACACACGCCTTGGATGGCTTTCGGCCGGAACCGGTCGACCTTGGGTGTCGTAGGAGATGGTTCCGGTCCTCGAAAGGAATCCGACCCCGGCATCGATCGACAGGACCAGAGAAGGTTGGCGACAATGTTGCTTGGTGTGTTGCGCGATGACTTGGTCGAGCCCAACGGAGTTGAATGCACCTGGCTTGGGATTGTGGAGCGGAGCACCAGTAAGCCACATATCGGAACAGACATGGGGGTCGGCCTTGGTCCCGTTCTCGTGATAGAGACCGCCAAAGAAACTGACTTGATCGGCAAAGGGTTTGAGCGGCTCGGTCGACTTGCCAAGTTCAAACTTGCCATCGACCTCTTTGGTGGGAAACCAACTCCATTCGTCGATTCCATGCTCGGGCTTGGGCAACGACATCCCATTTGCCGTATACAGAGCGCAAAACCGCTTGGGGGTACTCTCGATCACCTCTTTTCCCATGGCTTCCAAAACCGGAAGTGCCAAGGCGGTGCCTGCCAAACCTTGAAGGATGGAACGTCGAGGCAATTTGGGTCGATTCCAAGTCATGGTTTGTAAAACTACTTCTTGTCAAAAAGATCGCTGTGGATGATCCATCGTAGGATATCGACCGTGCGATAACCCGATTCCTTGTGTTGGACAAGGTTCTCACGAATCCAGAGCGTTTCATTGTAGGTCAATCCGCGCCCGCATGCATAGATCGCTAGGTGCTTGGCGAAACTAAATGCGACTTGATCGACCCTCTCCTGCGCCAAATAGGTCCGAAAAGCGTGAAAATCCTCAAGCTCCCTGCCATTGGCGAGCTTCGTCGCGCTGTCGACTCGGTCTGCCCGGATCCTTCCTGAGGCATCGTATTGCTCGAAGGGCAATCCCCAAGGATCGATCCCAGAATGGCATTGAGCACAACCTCGAACATCGCGGTGGCGCTGGAGCTTTTCACGTAGCGACAGCTCGGTTAGGTCTTCGAGTTTGGGGACATTCGGCGGCGGATCCTCTGGGGGTTCGGCGATGATCCGACGGGCGAACCAAGCCCCACGTTTGACCGGATTGGCTTCCCTCCCGTCGGATAAGCCGGCGAGTGGGGCAGCTTGGGTTAGTACTCCGCCGAGGCTTGGGCGGCGGTGCACAAGCGGCTTGAATTCGAAACCGCTTTCGGTTTGGTCCCCAAGCCCATAGTAGGAGGCGACTACCTCGTTGGCCACGAGGTAATCGGATTGGACCAGGTCGATGGCAGGAGCATTGCTCTTGATCATATGTCGGAAAAATTCGATGGGCTCACGCCGCAAGTGCTTGCGAGCATCCCTGGTCAGATGTGGATATCGCTTTGCATCGATTTCCACTACGTCGAATTTATCGAGGCTCAGCCATTCGGAGACAAAATGATCTGCGAACGATTCGCTACGCCGATCGGCAAGTAAGCGATCGATCTGATGGTTCAATCCCGCACGCAGTTGAACTTCTTGGGCTAACCCAAGAAGCTCCGCATCTGGGGGAGCATTCCAAAGGAAATAGGAAAGCTTGGAAGCCAGTTCCCATTCATCGAGAGGCTCGGCCTGTGGACCTTGGCTCGTCTCGGTGATATACAGAAACTGCGGGGACGTCAGCACAACCAAGAGCGTTTCCTGAATGCTCTTTGCCAAAGAACGCCCGGAACGCAACTCCGTTTCGAGAATCGACTCAAGTTGGCTTTTTTCGATGGAACTCAGCGGACGCCTAAAGGCGCGGGTCGCAAAGCGTTCGACAATTCCCCAGGCATCTTTCGGATCAGTCGGATCAGTCCGATCAGTCCGATCAGTCCGATCAGTCCGATCAGTCCGATCAGTCCGATCAGTCCGATCAGTCCGATCAGTCCGATCAGTCCGATCAGTCCGATCAGTCCGATCAGTCGGATCAGTCG
>Ga0315904_10003350_pt1 | contig 23667 bp, 27 predicted proteins | sample LakEriMetagenome_6_FD_203529 | JGI IMG/M metagenome (GOLD analysis project Ga0315904, IMG submission 203529) | Freshwater fungal communities from buoy surface, Lake Erie, Ohio, United States - Buoy 12 MA120 | ecosystem: Environmental > Aquatic > Freshwater > Lake | place: USA: Lake Erie, Ohio... | reverse complement strand
TTGAAATGGATGCAGGATATGTGTCACCATCTCATGAATTTAACAAAAAGATGCTTGAAGAAAATCACAAGAATTTCTTGGATTATTCAAAACCTTTTGAATTCTATGCCGTACTTCAAAAATACAACACACCAAACCGTAATGGTAGAGTGTACCCTGAAAGAATCTTAAAACGTGAATCTGACAATTATAAAAAGATGATTGAAAAAGGAACATCTCTTTCAGAATTAAACCACCCTGAATCATCATTAATTGACCTTGACCGTGTGTCTCACATCATTAATGATATATGGTGGGACGGACATATCCTTATGGGTAAGTTACGTCTTCTAACATCACCAGGATTCCATGAAAGAGGTATTGTATCTACAAAGGGTGACCAAGCTGCTAACTTGTTGAGACAGGGTGTTACTTTGGGTATATCTTCACGTGGGGTTGGTTCTTTAAAAAAGAACGGTGAACAAAATGAAGTACAGGATGATTTTGAATTAATCTGTTTTGATTTGGTATCTTCACCATCTACACCTGGAGCATATCTTTTTACAAATCCTGATGATAGAAGTAAATTTGAAGAAAATTTGGAAGAAGAAAAAGTTTCAAGAATGTCTCCAATAGAACAAGATAGTGGAACAAAAATGAATCGCTCTATTGACTTATTGAAAAAATTAAACCATTATTTGGACAGATAATTTAAAAAACATGGACGAAAAATATTTTGTAGCAAAAGTACAGTACGATTTACCTGATGAAAACACAGGTAAATTAAAGAAAATCCGAGAGGAAAAATTGGTTAAAGGTTACTCTGTAACTGATGTTGAAGCCAAGGTAACATCCCGATATACTGGGTTTCAACATGATTGGAGAATCACAGCAGTCTCCGAAAGTAAAATAGACGAAGTTATTGAAGATTAATAAAAACCCCTCCTAACCGAGGGGTTTTTTATTTATTTAGGGTTTTTACTAACCCCAAATAGAATTTTTTGACATATGGATATATTTATATGTTAAATTATTCTATAATAATATGACAGATAAAAAGTCGTTAGTTGAGGAAGCACTACTACAAATGAAAAATTTGGAACAAGTAGTTGCCGAAAATGCAAAAGGAATACTTGCTTCTACTATGAAGGAAGAAATCTCAGAATTAGTAAAAGAGTCTTTGAAAAATGAGACTGAAAAAGAATCAAAAGAAGTTGAAATGGATGAACAATCAGAAGATGATTTAGACATGGATATTGATATGGATTCTGATGATGAAGACATGGATGATGTTGAAATGGACATTGATATGGATTCTGACGATGATGAATCGGAAGATGAATTTGATATGGACTTTGATATGGATTCTGAAGATACACTACCAATTGACCTTACAAATGCGTCTGATGATGAAATCTTAAAGGTTTTCAAATCTATGAGTGATGAAGATGGTATCATTGTTAAACAAGATGGTAACCACATTACTTTAAACGATGAAGATGAAGATGTTGAATACATTATTCAAACTGAAAGTATGGACGAAGTTGAAATGGAAGAAGAGTACATGGAAGAAGAGTACATGGAAGAAGAACAAATGGATGAAGATGAATTATCTAACGATGATTTAGAATCTATGATGGCTGACATTTTTGGTAAAGAACAAATGGACGAAGTTGAAATGGAAGAAGAGTACATGGATGAAGAACAAATGGACGAAGTAGTGTATGAAATAGAAATGGAAGAACAAGAAGACGATGACGATGAGGATGAAGATGAAGATGAAGATGAGGATGAAAACATGTCTGAAGGTAAAATGACAATTAAACCAGTTATGGGTAAATTAACAAAATCCTCTTTAACTAACAAAGCTAAAAAAATGGAAACTAAAGAAGGGTCAATGATGAGTAAACCTGTAGTAGGTAAAGGTGTTAAAACTGGAAGTGCTAAATTTGAATATAAAGAAGGTAGAAAAATGGAAACCAAAGAAGCGGCTATTGAACCAAAAGGTAAAGCTAAAGGAGTTGGTATGAATTTAAAACCTAAGAAGTTTGAATACACTGAAGCTGAAATGAAAGAAAAGTATGGTTCTAAAAAACACGAATACAGACGTAAGGATGTTGATGGTGTTGAAAAGAAAGCTGGTGAAAAAGATGGTCATTACAAAGATTACGAAAAAGAGGAAACTAAAGAAGCTGCTAGAACATTAGGTAATGGAACTAGAAATTACGCTCAAAGAAAAGGTTTACCTAAAATGAAAGTAATTCCAAATCAAGCTCTTGCTGAAGAAGTTGAAAGATTGAGAGAAAAGAATGAAGAATACAGAAAAGCACTTAATATTTTCAGAGAAAAATTAAATGAAGTTGCTGTGTTTAATTCAAACTTGGCTTACGCAACAAGATTGTTCACAGAACATACAACAACAAAACAAGAGAAGATTAATATCTTAAGAAGATTTGATGATGTTGAGTCATTAAAAGAATCAAAATCATTGTATTCATCAATTAAAAATGAATTAAATACCACGACTCAAAACGTAGTTACAGAATCTATGGAAAAAATTGGTAAATCACCAGCATCAGGTTCTTCACAAAACTTAATTGAGTCAAAAACTTATGAAAATCCACAATTCTTAAGAATGAAGGATATCATGCAAAAAATACAAAAATAAAAATAAATAAAACTTAAAAACAAAAAAATACTAAAATGGGTGCATTATTAGAAAGCGGTCTTGTTGGTAACATTGGTTTAAAACACCTTAAGGTTATCAAAGAAGACACAATCAACAAATGGGATAAACTTGGCTTTTTGGAAGGTTTAAAAGGTCACATGAAAGAAAACGTAGCTCAGTTATACGAAAACCAAGCTTCTTTCTTAATCAATGAGGCTTCTTCAACTTCTGATAGCGGTTCTTTTGAAACAGTTGTTTTCCCAATCGTGAGAAGAGTATTCTCTAAATTATTAGCTAACGACATCGTGTCTGTACAAGCAATGAACTTACCAATCGGTAAATTGTTCTACTTCGTACCTAAAATTCAAGGTTATTCTGGTGGTACATCAACAGATGGTTTGTTTGGTGGTTCAGGAACTCACTACGCACCTATCGGTTCTCCAGGAAACTACCCTGGTAATCCTGATGCTGGATACACTTCAGGTGATGGTACATTTAACCCAATCTATAACAAAGATTTGTATGATTTATTCTACGAAGGAAATGAGGCTGGTTTAAACCCTCCTGGTTTGTTTGACTATTCAAAAGGTCAGTGGACTGCTATTACAGCAAATACTGTAACTTACGCTTGGTCTAACGCTGGTGTTTTATTACCTGCAGCATACCCTGAAGATAACTATAGAAAAGTTATCATTGTTATGAGTGGATTCTCTAACGCAGGTGCTGGTCAATTGATTGGTCCTAACGGTAATACTATGGATACTGAAGAATTCTTGTCAGGTTTGAACATCTTAGGTGTTTCAACTAACCAATTTACTTCAGCAAACACAACTAACCCTTATTTATTCAGAGTTGTTACTCAAAGATATGGTAAAGGTATTGTTCAATACGGAAGTCAAGTAAATACTACTTTCCCAGTAAACAAAAATTCAGGTGGTTCTTACTACAACGTATGTGACGCTAATGGATTTATTTTCTTGGAAATTGATTTACAAGCTCCTGTTTGTATTACTTGTGGTGATTCATCTATGGATGGTTACACAGGTTCTACTTTCTCATCTGATACAACTACTAACGATGCGTTCTTAGCTATCTACAGATTGTATAAAGAATTGGAATTTGAAGACCAAATTGGTGAAGTTTCTTTTGACCTTGAGTCAGTAACTGTTTCTGTAACAGAAAGAAAATTAAGAGCACAATGGTCTCCTGAATTAGCTCAAGACGTTGCGGCGTTCCACAACATTGATGCTGAAGCTGAATTGACAGCATTGTTATCTGAGCAAGTTGCTGCAGAAATTGATAGAGAAATCTTGAGAGATTTGAGAAAAGGTGCGGCTTGGAACTTGAGATGGGATTATAACGGTTGGAAGAGACTATCTTCTAGCGGAACAACTCCTTACACTCAAAAAGATTGGAACCAAACTTTGATTACTGCAATTAACCAATTGTCAGCTCAAATTCACAAATCAACTTTAAGAGGTGGTGCTAACTGGATTGTTGTATCTTCTGAAGTATCTGCTATCTTTGATGACTTGGAATACTTCCACGTATCAAACGCAGCTCCTGAGCAAGACCAATACAACATGGGTATTGAAAGAATCGGTACTTTGTCAGGTAGATATCAAGTATATCGTGACCCTTACTTCCCAGCTAACCAAGTGTTAATCGGACACAAAGGAACTAGCTTGTTGGATACTGGTTACATTTACGCTCCATACGTACCTTTACAGTTGACTCCAACTATGTATAACCCATTCAACTTCACACCTATCAAGGGTATCATGACAAGATACGCTAAGAAAATGGTTAACAACCGTTTCTATGGTAGAGTTACAGTTGACGGAGTTAGAACATTCAACTTACAAGAATTGAGATAATTTATCTCAAACGTCATAAAAAAAGGGAACTTAGGTTCCCTTTTTTGTTTTATAAAGGTATTTATAATGTATAAAATAAGATGGCTTGTAAAAAATCAATAATAAAAAATAACTCAATAACATCTATTGGTGTTATTAATTATACTAGATGTTCGGATAATTTAAATATAAATAATCACGAAGTATTAGAAAATGAAACTATTAATGTATGGTATATTGACGGTACTTATTCGACAGCATCTAAAAGTATTCAAATTCTTTCAACAATTGATTGGCCACCACCAGTAACTCCAACTCCAAGTATTACAGCATCTGTTACTCCAAGTTATGGAGCAACTCCAACACCAAGTGTAACATCAAGTTTAACACCAACTCCAACTATAACATCTACAATTACACCAACACCAACTAGACCTGTGTTTACAATTACATCATTATCTAGCGGTACAACATCATTAGATGCTTGTTCAAGTCCAAGTCTTCAAACATATTATAGTAATGTTGCTATTGGTTTTTGGACTACAGGAACAACAATATACTTGAATAGTAGTTTTACAACACCAATTTTTGCAACATATCTTTCAGATTCTGGTGGATTACCAGGTAACACTGTATTTCAAACAAATGGTTCAGGTAATATAATATTAATTGAGTCGTGTCCCGCACCAACACCAACGGCGACAAGAACTCCAACACCTACACCTACACCCACAATAACACCTACTAATACGGTTACACCAACAGTGACTGAAACTCCTACTAACACACCAACGGCCACAATAACGGATACTCCTACTCAAACACCAACTAATACACCAACACCTACGGTAACGGATACTCCTACTCAAACTCCAACTGAGACACCAACACCAACTATTAGTGAAACACCAACTAATACACCAACACCTACGGTAACGGATACTCCTACTCAAACACCAACTAATACACCAACACCTACGGTAACGGATACTCCTACTCAAACTCCAACTGAGACACCAACACCTACGGTAACGGATACTCCTAATCAAACTCCAACTGAGACACCAACACCAACTATTAGTGAAACACCAACTAATACACCAACACCTACGGTAACGGATACTCCTACTCAAACACCAACACCAACTATTAGTGAAACACCAACTAATACACCAACACCTACGGTAACGGATACTCCTACTCAAACACCAACTAATACACCAACACCTACGGTAACGGATACTCCTACTCAAACTCCAACTGAGACACCAACACCTACACCAACATCTTAAGAATTTAAAATTCTTAAAGACTTTGAAACTGCTTCGGTTTCTTCCATTGTAAATGCACCTCTAACGTGACAGGCAATTAATGCTTGTTTTAAACAATACATTGCTTGTTCTTCATTCATACCATCAATAAATGAATTTAATTGTTCATTTGATGTGTAATGTATTGTGTCAAAAAGAGAACCAATAATTTCTTGTGTTTTTTTTAATATTTCTTCAGTATTTTTAGTATTTTTCATATGGTTTTATATTTATGTAAAGTATCGTAATTTTTTTCACAAAAACAACATGGAACAACAATTAAATGAAGATTTAGCAGTATGGTTTGGCAAAAAAAAGAAGCCAAAAGGTAGTAGTCAGCCTAAAGGGCCGTGGGTTAATATTTGTAGAAAAGATAAAGATGGAAAACATCCACCTTGTGGTCGTTCTGACACCGATAAAGGTGCTTATCCAAAGTGTAGAGCAGCAGGTGTTGCGGGTAAAATGAGCGATTCCGCAAAACAAAATGCTTGTAGACAAAAAAGAGAAGCTGAAAAAAAAGATACACAATCAGGTAAAGGTCAAAAACCAGTAATGACCTCTTATAAACCCAAAAAGAAAAATACTAATGAAGGTATGAGACAATTTATCAAGTCCATCCTCAACGAACAGGTCAGAAAAAACAAAATGATAGACCTTGGAGAAATGGTTGAATCGCAATACGTTAAAGATTTAAAAGAAGCTCGTAAAATTGCACAACAACATTTAAATGAAAATCCAAGATATTATTGCGTACTACACAGAATAGGACTAATTGAAGAGGGACAAACTGAAAAAATCGCTAAAGAAGTTTGTCCGTCAAACTAATGTTTGTAATATATTCTTAAGAGAGTGTTTAATATTGGAAGTGATTTCTTCTTCCATTTTTAATCTTTGAGTTTCTAAAACTTCATTGAAATAGTTAGTTATTTCAATTTTTGATTTATCTTGAATAACAACCGTGTATGAATATTTATGGTTAATAACATTAACCGTATTACCTTCTATTGTAATAAAAATAGAATTTAAAGGATTATGTATATATTTTTTATTTGAAAGTGGTGTCATCAATAACTGAGTGTCTGGTTTATCAATTAATCTTTTGCAAATTGATATACAATCTAATTCGTATTTTGACCTTTGACCACGTTCGTAGTCCATTTTTCTTGCAGAATCAATGTACATTCTTTGAATCCATCTTTTGAATATGTGTTTGTATTCTTTCATTTTATTATGGATTCAAAGATAATAATTTTTTTTTAAATTAACAATAGGAACCAGAACAACGTTTTTTTCCATCTAAACCTGGCATCTTACCTTTACATACTTGGACAGCATAACCATTTGCGTATGCTGAAGGATAAACATCAAATTTTGATTTAGCTGCCGCTTTACCACGAACACATAATTTTGTTCCCGTTTTTTTCCTACCTTCCATTACATTAGGTTCAATGTCCATCATTTCTTCTTCACCCCCATTGATTTCATTCATCAAGAAATCAAATACTTGGTCCATATTATTTTTAGCTTCAGAAATATGGTCTTGAGCCCAATCATGACCATTGTCAAGAATACTTTCAATTTGTGATTCATCTAAATCTAACAATAATTCACATTGTCTTTTCATTTGTTCTAAATTAGAGAAGAACATGTATCTTTCATTTTTTTGTTCTTGTAAAACTTTTCTTACAAGTTTTTGAATCATAGATTCGTTAAGTCTAACTATTTTTTTCATTTTTTGTTTACAATTTGGAACATTAATTCTTTTTGATAAGTATCTCTTTCTCCACTAGTATTCACTCTAATATCAACATAATATTGATTGGGTATTTTATCTCTTGTATCAAACATAAAGTAGTACTCATTAGGTGTTCTATTAATTGGTGTCCAATCTTGAACTTGTACTTCAGTATTACCTTCTCTTACATAGATTCTATAAAACGCTTCAATACTGTTTAATACTACTTGACTTGTGTAGGCTTGTTTGATTGTAACCATTACTTTTCTAACATCGGTATTCAAAATCTTTTCATTTTGTTTAATACCACTAAAATCAAAACCATAAAGAATTGGGTCTTTTGATTGGGTACCGATTTGATAAACAGATGATTGACCTTGTAAAATAAACTCATTCTCAACATTATTTAATGTCTGACCGTCTTTAATTAAGTTTGTCCAAACATCAGAGAACTGACAAGGAGTTGTCCAACCTGTAATAGGTGGTATTGTAACCTCATATACCCCCTGTGTACGGAGGCAAGTAGTTAAACCTGTATAACCTGACATAATATCACCGTTAGGGTCGTACAAGTCAACTATGGGGTTTTCATCCAAGTTCATAAAGTTACCATTTGAATATACATAAAGATATAAATGGTTTACTCTATTTGATGCAAAGGTATTTCTATCATCTTTGATGATATCATCATAAGTTGTTTGAAGGAATGGTTGATAAAAAGTTTGTGTATGTCTTGTAAAGAAACCAACAGAATATGTTTCGGTTAATCCTGTAATGTTTTCAATTTCAGGAACATAAGCGATTCCCCAACCTGTTACACCTGTTATTGAACCATTTAAAATACCATTAATTTCACCTGACATATCAAATGAAATATCTTCATTACCGAACTCAAAATGTTGTCTATCAATAATTGTTAATCCTGAATAATTTAAACTTGGTATTTGTGATGAATTTATGTTACTATAAATTCCTGGTACAGACCAATCAGTAATTGTTGTTCTTTCAATCCAGTTTGATGGTCTACTACTAAAAGGTATGTTGTTTGAAAATTCGGCAACTACGGGTTGGTATACATAATCAAAACCAACACCTTCATCCCAAAATTGTGGGCTACTTGTGGCTCCTGAATAAAGTGGGATTCTAAATAATATTAAATCAAATGATGTTGCCCTTCTTGACCCTTGTGATGTTGTATCATTTAACAAATCAATATCAAATGATGCCGAATTTGTCATAACTAAGTTATGAGTCATTGCTGTGGTACATCCTGTTGAGATTTCACCTGTTGCAATACTTTCTCTTAATAGTTCTAAATCTAAATCAAATATGAATCTTGTATAACCTTTTGGTGCGTATGTTGCAAGGTCTGAACCAAAATATAATTCCATTACGGGGTTTCTACCCGTGTTGGTTAAACTATTTAATTGAATAGTGTTATTTTTGCTGAAATATGACCTTAAAATTGACATTTGATATTATTTCTATATAAATATCAATTAATGCGAATATTTGGATTAAGAACTTTATTTGCCGCATTTTGTAATTGAAATAATATTTCTGTTGAACTTGTTCCATCGGTTGCAACAGGTACTGGTGGAGTTCCTGGTAATGCGTGAACGTGAGCAACTAAGTATCTTACAATTAAATTTAAAAGTTCTATTAACTCCTCACCCCTTACAGTTGAAGATGTGTTTGGTAATATTTTTTCTTGGATGTCTGCTTGTGTAAATCCATAAATGCTATTTTGTAAGAAATCCACATTTTTATTGGACTTGTTTGAAAGTAAAAATAATGTGTCAGCACCCGCGGCATAAACAGTACCATAATTAGCTTCAATATCTTTTGGAGTTATTGTCTCAATATCAACTTTTATTGGTTTCCCAATTTCCCCTTTAGAACGAACCAAAGCAAATTTATAACTCTGACTACCTAAACCTGAATTAAGTGTAATGGCGTTAACAAATTTTGTTACATTTGAAAATATAATTGGAGATGATACTAATGATATTGCATTTATATAACCTCGGGCTGTTGCATCAGGTCTATAAACAAATGGGAATTGGTTTTCAATTTTTGGACCATTAGGTATTTGACCATTATTAACACCAATGATAAAATTATTTATTTTTGAAACGGCATCATTAAAAGTTAATCCTATAAAATTCTCATAATATTCTAAAAACTTAACATCTTCTAAATTTGAATCATAATTTATATTATCAGTAAATGTTTTATTTGTAGGTTTTAAAGAATATAAACGTATTGAACCTGTGAAAGCATTTTGTTGATTTTCTAAATTTTCAATATCCCACTCTACTAATTTTTTTACTTCTTGATTTACGGTATTTAATTTAAGAAATGATTGTGGTTTTTTACTAACAACTTGCGTGTCAAAATTTGAAAGTTGTACATAGGCTCTTGTGTTGTTTGCAATTGGTTGTTTACTAGTATCTAATCTTTTTGTCTTACCGGCTCTTAATAATACTGTATCAGGTTTAACAATAACATCCGCGGCACCTCTACCTAATAAAGCGTTGTCACCAGGTTCAGGAAAAATACCTTTTGATTTTTCACTTTTATGTGTACCGTTTTTATTCTTTAAGGCTAATAATCCTTTTACTCTGTTACCTAAAGATGTGTATTTGTTTGCGGCTTGTAAGTTTTCATAAGGTAAACTCATTGGACTTGAAAATGCCCCTTGAATATAGTATACATCTTGGTATGGGTACAACGGATTTTGATAAATTAAATTAACACGTTCACCCACTTCAGGAACTTGACTAAAGAACATTGGTAAAAGTGGAAGTTGTACAAACGGGTCTTTTGGTCCCCACATATCAGTCGCGGGGTCGTATTGAAAACCTTCTAATACCGCCCTATCATTTTGGTCCAAAGGATATGCACGAATTCTACCCAACATCATTGGGTCCTGATTATCCTCAACTTTGGCAGGAAATATTAATTTACGAAATGACTTGTCCATTTGTTCTTGCAGTATGTTCTTTTAAAACCCTATCATATAAAGTTTCTATATTATCTAAATGAACCGTTAGTTCAATAACTAAATTTTTAGTTTCTTCAAAATCATCGGACAAAAAATCCATAACTTTAGTTAAATCAGAATTACCCCTATTTTTCATATCAGAAACAATTTCGTTCATTTCTTCAAATGATAATTTATTTGATTGTATCATAATAATATTCCTGACATTGGCATTGGTATGGTTATTCCTATTGGAAGTACAATTTGTTGTGGTGTTAGAGCACTCATCTTACTATTTTGGGTTCTTTCAGATTCAACACCTTCAATTTGACTTTTAATTGATTGTAGATATAAATTTGGACTACCATCAGGTAATGGTCCTGTTGGTATTCCTAATTTTTGCATTTGTGCTATTACCTCTAACATTGCTCTAGTATTGTTAAAACCTGTTCTTAATGCCGCTAACGGTAATAAAAATGGTGGTATTTGAATATTAGTTCCTCTTAGGGCAAATTCAATAATATTTAAAATATCATCAATTACACTTTTACACCTTCTATAGTCATCAATAAATTGTGTCACTAAAATTGCCGCCTCAATTAATTGTGATATAATGGCGTATTTTTTTGTTAATTGATTTCTCTTTAAATCGGCAGTTATTTTTTGAAGTAATTTTCTAATATCACGAATTATGATATTTCTAAGAATTTTTACAAACTCCGCCCCAATTTGAGACATAATCTCAATGTTCATCTTACTGAATGTTTTCATGTAAGATTTTAAATCATAAACTTGGTCTACAGCTGAACCAGCACTATTAACCACAATTTGTTCTAAGGCTTTAAACATTGTCATAAATGGTAATAATACTTTTGGTGAAATTATTGCTGAATATAAAGCATTTGGTATAGCTTTAATTATTCCACCGTCAATTGTTAAACCAATTTGGTCAATTTGAGGCCATTGTCTATTCTTTTTAACAGAATCAACAGCTTTGTTAAATACAGCAGTATTAGCTGCAGAATCACTATCACTAATGAACAATAATTCATTTAAAGTATCAAATAAATCATCAGTATTAACTGGTAATTTTACATTTGTACAATCAGGATATTCAACAACACCTCTTTGAATATTAGATATTTCAGATTCAATCTGTCTAATATCAATGTCCGTTAATTCAAAGAAACTATCATCAACACCATCTAACGGTGCAACCTTAGCGTTTCCACTAACATCAATTTCGGCTCTATCATCAAAACATAAACCCATAATTCTTGTAAGAATTTTTTGGAAATATTGTTGGTCTTCAATTTCACCAGCACCCATTTTAACATTTATTGAAATAGCTCCAAATAATATTTGAAATACTTGTAAAAAAACATTTTTTAAATCAACAATTTTAATTGTTGTGAAATAATCGGTCATAAACTGACTAACCAAATTTTGATTATTATCTCTATTGATTAATTGTACTTGAAAAAAATCTCCTTTATTACCAAAACCATCTTGTTTAACATATGTTATATTAAAAAGACTTTGTTTTGATGACCCTAAATAATTTTTTCCATTATCATCATCATACGAAACACCTTCATTTTGAATGCGGTTGTACAATTCTCTATTCATTGAAAATGGATTTTGTTGAACTTGGACATTTTTTGTTTCATAACTTAATTTACCTAATGGTGTATCAGGAGAAACTTTTAATAATCCAAATAAATCAACACTTGACACAGGTACATAAATACCTTTACTGGCTATTGATGAATCATAGGTTTGTTCTTGTGAACAACCCAATTGTTTCATCATTTCTTTAGTTATAATTTCAGGAATTAATGCGATAATAGTGTTTAATGCTTCTGTAAATTGGTTTTTAATTAGTCCAACACTTGAATTAGTTGTTTTACCAGACATTCTATTATCGGGTAAAAGTTTGTTAATATCTACAAGTTTTTCTAATTGGCTACTAACTTGTCTTTGATATCTTTTTTTTTGTTCTGCCAATTGGTCTATTGGACTACTAACACTATCCTCAGCCTTTTCTAAGGATGATTGTTGTTGTGAAATAATTTGTTTTGTCGCATCAGTAACTTGATTGTAAGTTTCTAATGATTTAACTCGTTCTTCAACACGACTATATTGTTTATTTAAATCAACTGCTGGCATATCAAATTATTTTAATTTGTATGGTTTATCATTAATATTTTCAATATCTTTTGATATTAATGATTGTAACATTTCATCATCAATATCACCTAAAGATAAATCATCTTCAACCTTGTTTGATTTCTCCCATATAGTTGATTGTAGTTTGGCTAAAGTTAATTTCTTTTCAACCACATCATTAATTATTTTTTGTTGTTTTTCTAAAACAGGACCAATTACAGTCATGTCTTCAGGGTCTTTTAGCATTGCTAACATTTTATTTTGAACCCTAATTGCCGTAGACCTTTGTTCTACAAGCTCATTATAAATTTCTTGTAATAATGAAAGAACGGAATCTTTATTTAACGCTATTTCCTTTTTTTTTGGTCTTGACATACTGATAAATATTATTTTTAATGTTTTTTATTCTATCATGTCATTTAGAACCACATAATATAATTTTTTAAAACGTTTCATTGCCGTTCTAATTTCTTTTGTTGAAAGGTTTGTCATCTCACGAATTGATAATAAAATAATATTTTTGTTAAATTTATTATTATCCGTCCCTAAAAAAATAGTCTTATAATTTTCAAATAATTCAAGTAGTGCAATACCAAGTTTTCTTTCATTGTCGGTTAAAGATTCGTTATCTACATAATCTTTAAGTTCATTTAAAAATTGTTGTATTACATCATCGGCTTCAGTTTTTTCCAATTCCATATAATAGACCATGTCAGGTCTCTGTTCTAAACTAGATGAAATATCTTCGTATGAAATTTTTCTATTTGTATCTTTTTGGTCTTTTATAATTTGACCCATTAAATAATTTTTACAAATAGTACCAAAATAAGAATAAGCCTTCTTTTCTTTTGAAGGTTTAAATTTATCAACCTTTGTCATCAAAAAAGAATGAGTATCAGTATGAATATCCGTAAAATTCATATCTTTACGATATAGTTTATATCTACGGATGATTGATGAAATCATCTTATCTAAAGGTCCTCTTAAAAACTCATTGTAAATTGCATTTTTTTCTTCAAAAGTTTCTGCGGTAAGATATCTCCTTACCGCAGCCTCTTCTGCAACGTCAAAATAATTTACATTAGTAGCTTTTCTACCTCTTTTCTTAGCTGAATCTGAGGTTGTTTCGGCAGATAACATTAAGCATTTTGAACTTCATACTTTATATTTCTGTCGTCTTTAAAGAAGTATTCTTTTTTTGCGGTAGAAATCCAAAATTTTACTTCATTTTCAGTCATTACATCATCACCATTTTTGTAGTTCCAAAATATTGAACCTTCTCTCATGCTAGTGTGTTTGTAACCAAGTTTTGGTATAGTCATAATTCTCAATGAATTATAAGTCATACGAAGTAGGAATTCATAAACAAATGTCAATTTAACTGATGATTTAAAACAACCAAAATCTTCAAGTTTTGATTTTTTAATTACCATACCAGCTGTTTGAAAATTTTGATAATCTAACAATGTTTCATTATTTAAATAACCCATTTCTTGAGTGAAGTTTGCTGCAAATGTTGCTTCATTTGTGAACCCAGCAAAAGTATCTTTATTATCAACGTCAACAACAATTGGTAAAAACGCATCTACATCAGGATAAAATTCACTATATTTTAAAACATTATTAAACCAAATATTTGCATATTCATCATCAAATTCAAAAAAAGAAACCCATGTACTTGATGAATTTTCCACACCAAGTGATACTTGACTTTGATAGTTAGGTGTACCTGTATATTCTACAAGTTTAACATTTAAGGTTCCAAAATCAAAAGACTGTAATTTATTGACTAATGATTCTTCATTTGTATGGACAATAATTAATTCATTACAAGGAACGTTTTGTATTTGTAATGATTTAATTGCTTTTTCAAAATATTCATCAAAATCTCTAACAATTGATGATTTAATTGGTAATATTACGGATAAATCTAATTTCTTTTCCATGATTATACAGTTTCGGGTTGAATTTGTGCTTCAAAAGCTTCTTTACGTTTAGTGATAAATGATGTAAATATTTCCATAACATCAGTATCAAATTTTTCTTTATTTGTATATTTTTCTGCGGTTTTTTCACCTTCAGTATATAAGTCAACAAGGATGTTATCTTCTAACCAAGTTTGTACAACATCAGCTATTACATCAACAAGTTGTAGTGGGTTTTCTACCCAAACACCATTTTTCTCCGTAATCCAATCAGATACCATATAAGGTGTTTTTCCAACAACTGGAATACCTGTTTTCATACACTCTAATGGGAAAGTACCAAATGATGATGTTGGGTCAATCCAAACACCTAAAAAACATTCTTGTAATGCATTTGCAAAATCATCTTGTGATAAACCACGTAAATCTTTAAATGTGAAGAATCTATATTGTGGGTATTTGATGTAAAATTGTTTAATAACATTTAATCCTTCTCGTTGTTCTCTTGCAAGAACACCAATCATTGGTTTTGGTGGATAAGCTTGTTTTTTAAATGAGTCTGAAATTACAGGTTCAACAACATCAATTGATGTGTTTTTCATTATTCTATTGATATATTCTTTTTGAGCTTCGGATGTTGTAATACATTTATAAAACCCATATTGTTGCCACGTAGCTCCAGGTGCTAAAGTCTCTAAAATATGGTCATAAGCTTGACTTAAAACAATTTTACCGCATGGTAAGTTTTTTACTTGTTCCATAATAAATCCAAAGATTTCAGGAATGACCAACACATCTTCAGGTGCCACAGCTAAATTTGTTCCTTCTAAAGTTTGATGTTGAATTTCATCATATGGTCCTGATAACCAAGAAGTAACTGGTGTGTATTCTTTTTTCTCATAAAGCATTACAACATTGTGACCATTATTTTTAAGTGTTAATGCCATTTCATAAATGTATCTAATAGATGCTTTGGCGTTTCCTCTTGTGTCTTGTACAAAGAAGTAAATTTTGTTTAATTTTTCGTCAATATTTTTTATTGACCCTTTGATTTTTTCAATCATTTCGTTTTCCATATCTGTACTTAAAATTTTTCAATTAATTTATTAACTAACATTGTGTTCCATGCTAATTTAAATGGTATTGTAAGATTCCCTGATGCTTTTCCACCAAGTTTTTCATCAATATCTTCATTCTCACTTAAAATTACATCAGTAAGAGTTTTAACCATTTCATATTTCACAATTGAAATATGTTGTTCAGGTTCAGTTGAACCTGATGCTGGTGGGGTTTGGATATTAACATATTTGTCAATATTATCCAAATTTATGTAGTAGTTTTCACCAAATAATGTAATCATTTTTCTATTAAAATTTCAATTTTTTTATCTAATTCTTTTAAGTCTGAAATGGTAATATCAGACTCTATTTTTAAATTATAGGAAGTTTCATATTTAATTAAAGTTTTATTATCTTTTTGTGATAATAAATCAGGATTTGCCGTAATTAAAACATCAAATTCATTCCATACATCATCTTTTGTTAATTGGTTATAGAATACAATTTTTTCAATCTCACATCCAAATTTTGAAACAAAAAATAATGTTGCAGGTTTTGTTTTACTAATTTGTTTTGAAATTAATAAAAATTTTACATTATCTTTGTACTTTACAATTAAATCATTTAAATCATAAAATGTTGACATTTCAGTTGATGGTGAATGTCCAAATATTTCCATTGCAAACTCTTCATACATAAATGACAAATATTCTTCATCAGTTTTAAATTTAAAATGGTTTGAATATTCTGAAGTATCATACGGTGTGATAATTTCATATTTAAAATCATCATCAACAAGTTCTAATTCATCAATAAAATACTTTTGATAGATTTGTTCTATTTTTGTAAAAGTATCTCTTAATACTCCATCAATGTCAATTGCAATTCTCATTCTTCGTATTTACTTAAAATTTGTGAAATTAATGGATTTCTAACAATATCTTTGTCGTTAAATTCAAAAACACCAATATCATTAACATTTTTAAATTTATCAATTGCATCCCACAATCCAGAATGTGTTTTATCTTTATATCTGTCAGTTTGTTCTAAATCACCTGAAATAAAGAATTTACTTTTAAAACCAATTCTAGTTAATAAAAGTTTCATTTGTTTTGGTGTACAGTTTTGTGCTTCTTCAAAAATTAAGATTGAATTGTCAATGTTCATACCTCTCATATAGGCTAATGCAAAAACTTCAATAGCTTCAATATTTTTTAAATATTCTCTTTTATCTTTACCTATTATTTTATTTAATAGATAGTAAGATGGGAAAATATATGGGTCTAATTTTTCTTCAACATTACCTGGTAACGCTCCAAGTTTTTCTTCAGCTTCAACTGCGGGTCTAACAATAATGATTTTTTCATAAGGAGTTGTTGGGTCTGCAAGTAAATCCACAGCAGCTTTCATTGCAATATAACTTTTACCAACACCAGCTGGACCTGAACATACAATTATTTGATTTTTTTGTAATAAATCATAATATAATCTTTGATTTTCAGTTAAAAATTTTTCTTTTGTTGGTTTTGAAATTACAGAAGCAATAATTTCTTTTTTTGATTTAGGTGTAATTCTGGTTTCCCCGCTAAACGCTGTTGTTTTAGAGGTAACGCTTGGTTTTTTTCTTGGTTTTTTTTCCATTACTTATAATTTATGAAATATAATAATAAAAGAAACATTAAAAATTAATGTATACTCCTTTGGGCGATGTACCCTTTTTAAAGAACTTTACTTTTTCACCAAAGTCAAAAACTAATTCTTTAACAACTTTTACATTTTTAATAAACTCATCACTTTCAATAATAAACACAGTATAACCTTCTTTTAATAAACCATATACTAATTCAAGTTTAGAAGATTCTTTAATACTAATTGAATTATCCTTATACCCAATACCTGATATGACAAATGGTTGTGTTTTATCGGGATTAGTTTTTATAAAATGATTTTTTATAAACTCATTATGATTAAGATTAAAATCATCATTAACAAATGGTAATACAAAATCTAATTTATTACCATTTGCAACTTGACCAAAAACTCTATTTTCCGTTGGTATCCAAGGTCCACCAACACCAAATCCAAAATTAAAGTTTTGTTCGGCGATTGATTTGTCATATCCTAAACTTTTAAGAAGTAATTTTGTTTCATCTGATGTACCAAAATTTAACATTAGTTCACCTAAAAAATTTGCAAAATTTATTTTATAATAAATGTAAGAACTATATGCCAACCTATATATTTCGGCAGATTTACTTGTCATAGATACTACATTTATTTTTTTGTCTTGATGTGGTTGAAATATATCTGAGATTGTGTTAACAATGTGTGAATCAATAGTACCAATTACTAAAGTTTCTAATGATAATGTGTTATCTGAATTAACAATTAAAGGGAGATAACAAATACTTAAATTCATCGGATTTAAAATTTCCGATATTTGTTTTGTGTCACCAGGATTTAAAGTAGAACAGATTACAAAAATTTTGTCATATAATGGTACTTCATTTTCAAATGAGACACCAAAATCTTCAACAACATTCATTACATTTTTTATATCCAAAAAATTTGATGGTAAAATATTTGTATCTACACAACAAAAAATAACATCAGAGTTTTTAATAACTTCAACATTATCACCATCAACGTCTGAAACATAAATTTCATGTTTTTGTTCAGATAAAAAATTTAATAAATTTAGACCTAAATTACCAATTCCAATTATACCAATATTCATATATTATTTTTTAAATTAATTGGTGTTTTATCATTATAATCCCAATATAGTTTTTTCCATCTATCTAAAAAAATATCACCATGCCACATAAAGTCTCGTTTGTTAGAAATTATGTTTTCAGCTCTACTTAAAAACCCAATCCACCATGAAAAAGTTCCTTCAGATAAAATCAAATTATTAAAATTTTTTCCTAAATATATCGTATTAATTGGTGATAGTCCCTGAATAGGTTTTAATTTATATTTGTTAATTAAATATAGACAATGATTATGGTTTAGTGAATCCGAAGCAATATAACCACCATTAAATTTTGTGGTTTCTAAAGCCTCAATGTAATATTCTAAAGGTAACATTCTTTTATCTCCTTCAATGTCACCAATTCTATAATGAACAAAAACCAAATCTTCATTAATACTTTTATGATTTATATTTAATAAAGATTTTATTTCAAATTCGTATTTTGTAAAAAATTCTTTTTTTTGAAAAAACCCATTAAAGTGGTAATGGTATGGATTTGTTGTGTCAGTATCAAATAATTCCATAAAATTATCATCATTGACTTTTTTGTTTTCTTTACCAACCAGTCCATCTATTTGTGGTTCTTTAATTAAAAGACCCCAATTGTCAGAATTACAAAATGGTGGGTTTTTAAATTGTAAATTAAATTTTTTTGCAAAAAATAATGAAGTTACATATTGTATTAAACTATTACCTAATCTACCATTATACTCTAATGTAACCATATTGATGACTAAAACCAACTATGTTAAAAAACAAAAGTTTCTTTAAAAGGACTGTTTTTGTTTATATAAATTTCATGTGAGTTTTCAACTACACCAACTTTTTCAAAACCAAAATCATTTAAAAATGAAAAGTCTTGAACTACCCCTATTTGACCATGATTTTCAACATCAATAACGTGAAAAAAAACTTCATCAAAATTAACACCTTTTAAAACCTGTTCTTCATAACCTTCAACATCTAAACTCATAAAATGTACTTCAGTTAAATTATGTTTTTTTAATAATTTAGACAATTGTATTGCGTTATGAGGTTTAGGGTTCCAATCTAAATTATGTATATTTACAACACCTCCCATCATATAATGACTAAAATCACCATCTATGGTATCATTGTTATATTCGTTAGGTACAAGTACGTAATTTTCAACAATTGTTTTAGGTCTTGTTTTTTTGTACAAATCATTATAAAGTAATTTTGGTTCAACAATTAGACCACTCCACCCAAATTTTTCTAATAATGATGTGTTATTTTGGTCATCAGGATGAGACCCACCAGCCTCAACAAAAATTTTATCATTTCCTAAATTTTTTAATATTAGGTCGTCTATTCCAAATTGAGCTCCCATACCTTTTATTTTATTCTATATTTTATATTTGATTTTTCATATATCTCATCAATTAACGAAATAACATTAATTGATTCTTCCATTTTAAATTCATTTAAATTTTGGTAAACAAATGGGTGATTAGGACAAGAACCTTCATATGAACCATAGTTATTTGGTTCATTAGATATTTTATATTTTTTTCTAATTTTATCAAATTCTGTTTGAGACCCATGAGATAAAAAATTCGCAGATTCAACAATATTTAACGCCTTTCCACCAATTTTGACAAATCCATTGGCACCTAAAATAGATAATGAACATTCAAGGTTTCTTGGTTCTGCGGCAATTGTTATTTCACAAGTTCCACCAAAAGTATTAAAATCAAAAATTGAATATATTGTATCTTCAATATCAACTGAGGTATGTTTGGCGCTATAAACTTTTGAACTGTGGACTTTTGGTTTTCCAAAGACATATTGAAACACATCTAAATAATGTATTCCAACTTCATATAATGTACCACCACCTATTGATGGTATTGACCTCCACCCTGTAAAATATTCAATCGGTCTTTGCCATCTTTGAACAAGATTTACTGCTCTAATATCACCCAATAAATTATTACTTATGATTTCTTTTAGTAATTGAACTGTTGGGTTTAATCTTACTTGTAACACACAAAAAACTTCTTGTTTGTGTTTTTTAGATACTTTAATAATGTCTTCAATTTCTTCAACAGAAAATGAAACTGGTTTCTCAACTAAAATATCACAACCGTTTTTTAATGAAAAAATTGATTGTTCATGGTGTAGTGAGTTTGGTGTTGCGATAGTTACAAAGTCCACATTTTTAGACATTACCATTTCTTTGTAGTCAGTATATGGTAATACATTATGTTTTTTTGAAAGACTTTCTACCAAATCTTTTTGAATATCACACAGGGCGGTTAATTCAAAATTTGGGTTGGCATTTATTGCTTCTAAATGTCTGGGTAATATTGCCCCACACCCAATAATTCCTACTTTATACTTTTTCATTATTCCTGATTTTTCTAGCAATTTCCTCGGCAATCGGACAATTTCCTGTTATACCTTTGGATTTATAAATTGGTTGTTCGTAAACCACATTTGGATAATGTCCTTGATTTGGACCTCTTAATCCAAGTTCAGATTTAATTCCAGTCATATGTAATTTCATTTGTTCATAAGCCATTAAACACAATGGTTCTGCCAACCTAAAATTAAAACCAATATGAACATGATTATATCTCCCATCTTGTCCTTGGTTACAGATACTTCTAATTTTTTTAGAATCTAATTTAGAATCTTTAGGTATACAAATCATCCCACCTTCAAAGGTTGAAATATTTTTGGTCTTATAAAAACTAAATGTTCCACAGTCACTCATCATTCCCGCAAAACGGTTTTGTTCGTCCTGAGCAGAGAAAGATTGACTTGTATCTTCAATGACTACTAAGTTGTGTTTTTTGGATATCTCATTAATCCTATCCATATCACATATTCTACCGTATAGATGGACTGGTAATATGGCCTTTGTTTTTGGAGTTATTGATTCCTCTATTTTATCAACATCAATTAATAATGTATTTGGATTAATGTCTACAAATACAGGTTTTGCACCGGCAATGATAATTGCGTTTGTTGTTGCAATAAAGGTAAATGGTGTTGTGATAACTTCATCACCATCTTGAAAATCCATAGACCACAATGGTGCAATAAGAGCACTAGTTCCATTATTTACTGCAATACAATCTTTTAAATCAAATGTCTCTTTGACATAGTTCTCAAATATTTCTCTTACTATTTCAGGCATATTATTTTAATTTTGCGGGATTTCCATATGCTTTTGAATCTGATGGTATGTCTTTGGTAACAACACTACCAGCTCCAATTAAAGAATTTTCCCCGATTGTTATACCACAAATAATAGTAGAATTGGCACCAATAGAACATCCTTTTTTAAATAAAGTTTTTTTAAATCTATCTGAATTTTTCCAATCACCACCTACTTGAGGAATAAAATCATTTGTGGTTACGGTGTTTGGTCCTAAAAACACATCATCTTCTAATGTTACACCATCGTAAAGTAATGAATGATTTTGTATCTTGCAGTTGTCTCCTATTACTACATTTGGACCGATATGAACACCTTCACCAATCACACAATTATTACCGATGGTTACATTTGATGATATATGTGAAAAAGCCCAAATTTTGGTTCCATCACCAATTTTTTCAGTTTCAACAATAGATGTACTATGTATAAAAATTTTATTCATTTTAGACTTTTTTCATTATTTGGTCAATCCAATATTCGTAATCAATCAATTCTTTACTATTGTTTTTAACTCTGTTTATTTCTGATTTTATTAATTGGATATTATTTAAATCACCAGGGTTTGATATAAAAACTATTGGTAAAAATTTATAAATCCCATTGTATATTGCTTCATATTTTTTTTGGTCTCCAACACAAACAGGAATACAATCAAGGTATAAAGCTTCATAAGTTCTAATACATTCTAATCCATTCCCTGTTGGAGAAACAACACCTAAATGTTCTTTCATTCGTTTAACATAATCTTTATATGTTAATCCGTATTCAAAATTAACATTATCTGATATTGTACAAATTTGTTTTACTAAATCTCTATAGAAAAAATTTGTTTGAATATTAAAATTCGCATACAGTTTATCTTCAAATGATTCAGGTTCAACAGTTTGTTCACCCAACAAAAACGGTAGTTTTTCAAAAATACCATCATTAATCATACCATGACCTTTTCGTTTAGGTTCAAATTGATTCTCAACACCAATTGGTATTGGTGTCACCATATTGTTATAAACAGTTGAATTGGTTGCAAAAATATGTTTAACATTACTTGGTTTATGTTTTAATATTTCAGGGGTAAATGAAAAATCACCATTCATTATCAACATAACAACTTTATGTGGTAATGTGGCAACTCTCCTAAAATCTTCCATAACATGGTCAATTTTACAAAAGACAATTCTTTCGTCATCATGCAATTCGGAAAATCGGTTCATTTGTATTAGATTATTCATGATTGTCAACGAAATAAGGTATGTTGTTAAATAAAGTATCAAGATATTCTTTATGTTCAGAATATGGTCTTACAGAATGACACTCAATGTAATAGTTGTTTTTTAATAAAGTTGTGTCGTATGGAACTTCTATGTTTCTATAACAATCAATACGTCTTTTTAAGAAATCTTTAGATTTACTTAATGCTGAAATTCTTTTTCTATATTTAAATTTCATTAAGTTGTTACAACTGTATGCCTCGTCCATTCCCCATTTATCACCCCACATGGTAACAATATTTGAATTTTCAAGTTTCATAATTTCTTCTTCAAAAGTTTCCTCAAAATCATAAACATCCCAAAAAGTAGAACCCTTGGCGATGTGATATGCGGATGGACTAAAACCATTTTCGTTCCAAGTAAATTTAGATTTACCTTCTAACTTATATTGGTCATCAATTAACATCACATAATTTTCATCAGGTACATTTTGAATTACATCACCCAAAAAATAAGTTCCCATAGGTATTTGGTCAATTCCCATAATCGCACAAACCTCATCTTCAAAAAATTTTGTAAAGTAAAACAATCCCCAAGTATATTGCCATGGTTTAATATTGGGAACTGGTGCTTGTACTATGATATCACCATATTCTTTAGATAAATTAATTTCAGATAATTCTTCTTCAGTACCAAAAAATATTAAAGTTGGTGTAATACCAAATTTTTTCTTGTATGTAAAAGAAAGATTATTCCAAAAATCATAATATAATGGATTGTTATTAGTTGCTAAAATTACTCTGTCTACTTTCATATTAATTTATATTT
>Ga0315904_10003349_pt1 | contig 23670 bp, 20 predicted proteins | sample LakEriMetagenome_6_FD_203529 | JGI IMG/M metagenome (GOLD analysis project Ga0315904, IMG submission 203529) | Freshwater fungal communities from buoy surface, Lake Erie, Ohio, United States - Buoy 12 MA120 | ecosystem: Environmental > Aquatic > Freshwater > Lake | place: USA: Lake Erie, Ohio... | reverse complement strand
TGCGGCTGTTCGTCAACGACGAGTGGACGAAGCGTCCGCCGGACTACTGGAAGACGTTTCGCCGCAAGGTCGAGGCGGTGACCGCCGACGACCTGCTGCGGGTCGCGCAGGCCCATCTCGACCCGGAAAAGATGGCGATCCTCGTCGTCGGCGACTGGAAGGAGATCGCGCCGGGCGACCTCGGCAAGCGGGCGAGCATGAACGAGTTTTTCGGCGGCCGGGTGAAGCACCTCCCGCTTCGCGACCCGCTCACGCTCGAGCCACTGCCGGATACCGGCGGGACGAAGTAACGCGGCCACTTCAGGCTCTTCGCCATTCTGCGGGTCGTGCCGGCATCGCATGGCACCCGGGAAGGGATGCAACCCGGTGTCCCCCGGCTTCCGCCGGGGGCTTTTTGTGGGCAGCGCCAGGCCCGGACGGCCGGGTGGATTGCCAGCGGGCGGAGGCCCGCCAAGCGAACTGCGGCACGATGACGCAGGTTCGCGTAAACCATCCCCCCGGCTTCCGCCGGGGGCTTTTTGTGGGCAGCGCGCCAAGAAGCCCCGGGTGGCAACCCGGGGACTCCGGGTCCAAAAACCATCCCGCCAGCCACGCCACACGACTCCAAACCTTTGCATGGTTCCGGTCCGGCTGCTCGATGGCCCGTGAAAACACCGCGAAACCTTCCCGGCAGTCGGCCGTTGAAGAAATGTCTCCAGCGCACCGTCGTATTGGAGGATCCGCGGCCCGAGACCGCCACTTGCCCCAACCGGAGACTCGACCCATGCAACGCACCGCCCGGCTCGATGGACTGCTCGCGACCGTCGCGGCCCTCGCCCTGACGACGGTGGCGGTCGCCCAGCCGCCCGAGGGCGGGCCTCCGGATCGCGGCCCCGATGGACCGCCGCGTGACCCGCTGCGGGCGGCGCTCGATGCCGACGGCGACCACGAGTTGAGCGCTGCCGAGATCAAGAATGCGGCCAGCGCCATCGCGCGGCTCGACCGCAACGGCGACGGCCGAATCGACCACGAGGAGTTCCGCCCACCGCGGCCGCCACGGCGCGGCCCGCCCGAGGATGGTGACCAGACGCGGCGGCCTCCCCGTGATGCCGCAGGGCCCGCCCGCGGCCCGCGGCCCGAGGGACGGCCGCCGCGTGAGTTCGGCGGTCCGCGGCCGGGCGGCCCATCCCCGGAGCGATTCGTCGAACGGGCGCTGGCGTTTGATGCGAACGGCGACGGGAAGCTCGACCGGGCCGAAATGGAGAAGTTCGCCGGCGAGATCCAACAGCGGATCCGCGGCGGCCGTGGCCCGGGAGGACCGGGGGGCCCGCCCGAGGGCGACGAGCGGCCCGTGCGGCCCGAGTGAGGCGAGGTATGCTCTGCAGACGATGAACCTCGCCGCAGAGCCGCTGCCTGCCCGTCCCGCCGAAGCCCACGCGCTCGCCGTCGCCCGCACGCTGTCGGGCGAGCGGATCGTGTGCACGACTGCCGGTCGCGGCCAGGCGGCTCATGCGTTAGCCCTCGAGCGGCCCGCAGCGACCGTCGGCGCCTGGTTCCTCGACCTGCATCCGTGCACGGCCGCCCGGGAAGCCTGGTCCCCGCCCCCGCCCAACCTGGCCGCCGAGTGTGTGCCCGACATGCCGGCCGGGCCGTTCGACCTGGCCGTCGTGCCGCTGTCGAAGGCCGGGGAGACGGAACTCGCCCGCGACCTGCTCCAGGCGGCGCTGGTCAACCTCGCGATCGGGGGCCACCTCGTGGCGGCGATCGACAATCCGCGGGACAACTGGCTGCGAGAGCAGCTTGCCGAGACGGGCGAGACGGTGCGGGTCCGGCCCGTCGAGGCCGCGGACCGCAGGGCGAAGGCGGGGACGATCGCCTATGTGGTGCAGAAGACCCGCGAGCCGGCGAAGGTCCGCGACTTCTCCTGCGAGGTCGTGTTCCGCGACCGCGACCGGCTGCTCACGGCCATCACGCGGCCGGGCGTGTTCGCCCATCGGCGAATCGATCCCGGCGCGCGGCACCTCCTCAACGCCGTCGACGTGGCCCCCGAAACCCGCGTGCTCGACATCGGCTGCGGCTCGGGCTGCGTGGCGCTCGGGATCGCGGCTCGTGATCCGTCGATCCGCGTGCACGCCTTCGATTCATCCGCCCGTGCGGTGGACTGCACCCGCCGCGGCGCCGAGCGGAACGGCCTGGCGAACCTGACGGTGGCGCTCGAGGCGGCGGGCCGGGTGCCGGAGCCGGGCAGCTGGGACCTGGCGCTCGCCAATCCGCCCTACTACTCCGATTTCAGACTCGCCGAAATCTTCGTGGAGTCGGCCCGCATGGCCCTGGCCCCGGGCGGCACGCTGCTGGTGGTGACGAAGCAGCCCACCTGGTACGTCGAAAACCTCCCCCGGATGTGGACGCACGTCGCCCGCGAGGAGGTCAAAGGCTATCACTTGATCGAGGCCCAGCGGCCCGGCTGATCGGCCGCCCGGAGGGCGGACTCTCGAGAGCCGGCGGAGGCCGGCCAAGCAAACCGAGGCACGAAGCCGAGGGTTTGCGTGAAACCGCTATCACTTGATCGAGGCCCAGCGGCCCGGCTGATCGGCCGCTCCGTGACGCATGCCTCCAGGCATGCGAATCCGCCCCGCCCGTTCAGCGATTCACGTGTACCACCTTCGCGGGCGGAAAGCCGTTGAAGTGCGTGGAACTGGCGGCTGAGTAGGCGCCGATGTTCTCGGAATACAAGTAGTCGCCGATCTCCAGGTCGGGCAGCTGCTCCGAGAGGCTGATCGTGTCGAGGGCGTCGCAGGTCGGGCCAAACACGGCGCACAGCTGCGGCGCGCCCTTCTTGAAACTCTTCAGGTGGTAGGTGCAGTGGTCGAAGATCACGCCCGAGTAGGTGTGGTAGACCCCGTCGTCCACGTAGTACCCGAGCTTCTCGTTGCGGAACGCCTTGCCGATGATCTTGCACACGGCCGAGCCGGCCGAGGCGACGAGAAACCGGCCGGGCTCCGCGAGGATCTCGATCTCCCTGGGGAACAGCCGGTCGAGCTCGTGATTGATCTTCTTCGCCAGAGCCGAGAACTTCGGCACCGTGGCGTCGTACGCGGCCGGAAAGCCGCCCCCGATGTCGAGCAGCTTGAGGTTGAACCCGCGCGACTTGGCCTCGGCAAAGATCCCGGCGCAGAGGTGCAGGGCCTGGATGTAGTTCTGCGGGTTCGTGCACTGGCTGCCGACGTGGAACGACAGCCCCTCCACCACGAGATCGTGGTCATGGGCATACTTGATGAGGTCGACCGCCTCGCCCGGCAGGGCGCCGAACTTGCTCGACAACTCCACCATCGACCCGGTGTTCGGCACCCGGAGCCGCAGGGCCAGCCCCGCGTGCGGGGCGTGCCTGGCGATCTTCTTCACCTCCTCCTGGTTGTCGTACGTGACCAGGGGCTTGTAGCGGTCGAGTTCCTCCAGCGTCTCGATCGGCTTGATCGGATTGGCGTAGATGATCTTGTCCCAGATGAAGTCCTGCCGCTCCTTCGCCGGCAGCTTGGCGATGAACTGGTAGACGGTGCGGAACTCCTGGATGCTCGCCACGTCGAAGCTGCCGCCGAGCTTGTAGAACGTCTCGACGATCGCCGGGTCGCTGTTGACCTTGACCGCGTAGTAGACCTGGACGCGGGGAAAGTGCTTGCGGAACAGGGCGTAGTTCTTCCGCAGTTCGGCGTGATCCACGACGAACAGCGGCGTGCCGTGCTTCTTGGCGAGATCGAGCAGGGTTTTCTGGTTCATGTCGTTTCTCCCTCGCCCTCCGGGAGAGGTCCGGGGTGAGGGTGCTTTCGGAGGACGACGCCAGGCACCCTCACCCGGCCTTCGGCCACCCTCTCCCCAGGGGAGAGGGCAGAATACCGTCAGTCCCCGTCGGTGAGCAGGAAATTCTTGAACTGCCACGGGTCGGCGGGGTCGATCGCCGGGCGGTTGTAGCCGTGGAAGGCGTTCGAATAGTGCTTGAGCGGCGTCCAGTCGCTGGGCACCGAGACGAATTTGCCGAGGTAGGGCTTCGCGATCGAGAGCACATAGTCGTGCGGCAGGTCGTCGGGAAGCTTCACGCCCTGGTCGGGATTCTCGATCATCCACATCGTGGCCGCGACGACCGAGCAGGCCACCTGCATGGTCGTCGCATTCTGCCCGGGCACCAGCCGCCGCGATTCCTCGATCGAGAGATCGGTGCCGCACCACCAGCTCGTGAGCGGATGGCCCATGACCAGCCCGCCGAGGATGTCGGCGCCGCTGGTGATCTCGTCGGTCATGATGCGGATCTTGGGCTGGAGCCGGTAGTCGTTGCCCCGCAGCTCCCACAGGCTGGCGATGGCGGCGTCGCACGGGCAGTAGGCGTAGTGCACCGTCGGCCGATAGACGGTCTTGCCGGCGGCGTCGCGCACGGAGAGCTTTTCGGTGATGCTGAAGGCCTCACCGTGGCGGACGACCATGCCCACGATCGTGTGGTTGGGCGGCACCCAGCTGACGACCTGCGTGTTGATGCCCATCCGGGCCAGGCAGATCTGGCTCCGCGGGCCGTCGGCGTGCTCGTAGGCGAAGGGAGGCAGCTCCTTCTCGTGCGTGCCCCAGCCCATCTCGGCGGTCGTGGTGCCCTCCTCGCGGAAGCCCTCCACGCTCCAGGTGTTGACGAACTCGTCCACCTCCTTGGGCCGGTCGGAGATCTGCGTGTCGCGCTCGCTGCAGTGGATGACCTTCACCCCCAGCTCGTGGGCCAAGTGGTTGAAGGCGTGGCTCGTGGCGTGCTGGGCGATCCGCTCCGCCTGCTCCCCCGCGAACTTCTTCTCCTCCAGGCACGCCGCGGCGATGTCGAGCAGGGCATGCTTGGTGAAGTGGCTGATCAGACCGGGATTGGCCCCGTGCTCGAGCACCGCCGTCGGCCCGGGCGTCTTCCAGCCGGCGATCATCCGCCGCAGGTTCATGTGCCGCCAGTAGAGCGTGAGGTGCGTGGGGTGCGCGGCCTTCGAGTGCTCGTACGGATCCCAGAGCTCGACCGACGTGTTGAGGTAGTTCACGCCGTGGTCGTGGCACCACTGCACGATCTCGCAGCAGTCGATGTTCCAGGCGAGGTCGATGAGGATGTCACCGGCCGCCAGATGCTTTCCCAAAATCGTCGCGAGATTGCCCGGCTCGACCTTGCCGCGGACGAAGTTCACGCCCCGCTCCGTCCACGGCCGCAGCGCCGCCTCGTCCGGCTGGAACTCGAGAATCGTGATGTCCTGGGGGGACACCTTCACGTGGTCGAGGAGGATCGGCAGCGTGCACCGGGCCACGGCGCCGAAGCCGACGAACAGGATGCGCTTGTGGAAGTGGAGCATTTCGTTTCCAGGGGGGCAGGGAACCGCGGCACGATCGCCTGATGTTTACGCGATGCGGGAGGAATTGTTCAACCGGCCGGCCTGGGTGACGATATCCTGGTCACGCCTTCGGCATGCCAAGAACCCGAATCAGCCCAACCCGGCTCGGGGACGGCATGAGTTGCGTCGCTGGCGAAGGTCCGCCACGCTCCGCATCCTCACGCCGATCCCCGTGCCTGCCCCGCGAGCGGCAGGGCGACGGTTTTGCCGTGCCCACGGTTTTACCCAACCCTGCGCAGAAATCCGATCGGCCATGCATCCGTTCATGACAGCACTGGGGATCGCCGCAGCCGGGGCCGTCGGCACGCTCCTGCGGGTCGGCCTGACGACGCTGGCCGTGCGGCTCCTCGGGCCTGGATTTCCGTGGGGCACGCTGGTCGTCAACCTGCTCGGCTCCTTCGCCTTCGGATTCATCTTCGCCGCGGCCCGCGGCCGCGGCGGCCTGTCCACCGAGGCCGAGACGATCCTTCTCGTCGGCCTGCTCGGCGGATTCACCACCTACTCGAGCTTCGCCTTCCAGACGACCGAGATGCTTCAGCATGGCCGACTGCCGGCCGCCGCGGCCTACGTGCTGGCCACGAACCTCGCCGGCATCGCAGCCGTCTGGGCCGGCCTGCGGGCGGGCGCCGCCTGACTCACGGGGGCGGCATTTCCCAGGCGGAGCGAAGCACCAGGCCGTCGTCGGTCATCCGCATCGTGGAGACGCTGACGCCGAACAATCCCTCCATCTCGGCGGCCGTCGGCAGGGCTTCCTTGATGTCCCGGAACAGCTCCCGATACGCCTCAGGCACGTCATCCGGCTCCAGGTTGGCCGCCATGTCCCGGAGGCTGCCGAGCATGCCGCCGGTTTTGCCGGCGTCGCCCACGGCGAACATCCGCGCGGGGTCGAGCGGCAGGAGTTTGCCGGCCCGCCGCATGGCATCCCCCTCGCGCAGCGAGGCCTCGCCGGCGGGCGGGTTGCGGATGCCGGCCAGCGTCCGTTCCAGCGAATCTTCGCCGATCGCCACCAAGAGGTGGTTCATGCCGATGGCGACCGCCCCAGCCCCGCTCGGGAGCCGGATCACGCTGAAGCCCTGTTCGTCCTTGACACCGCCGCCGGCCAGCGGCCCCATCAGCTGCATGACCTTGCGGAAGGGCGCCTCGTCGGTCAACTGCCAGACGAACGCCCCGCGGTTGGCCTGATTGAGACTCTCCGCGATGGCGCCCGAGCCCCGCCCGACAGCCACAGCCTCGGCGATTCGGGGCGGGTAGTCGATGATCCAATGCCGGCTGCCGAGCGCCGAAAGGAACTTGGGGAGTTCGATCCCCAGGTTCCCCTGGGCCTGCATCTCCGCGACCGTGAACATGTTGCCCGCCTCCTCACCAACTGCCGCGGCCAGTACCTCGCGGACCGTCTGGTAGGCCTTGCCGAGATCGAGCGAGATCTGGGCCAGGCTCACCGCCTCGTTGGACACGAACGGCGGCGGCTCCGCCGGGTCGCACTTTTGGTCGAGGATCTGCATCAGGCCGCGGCGCGGTGCAGGCATGGCGAGGAACATGCCCTGATGGAACAGGCCGCCGTCCAGCGTCTGCCGCCAGGCGAACGGCCCCACGCCCCCGAGCCCGATGCTCTCCAGGAACCGGGTCGCCGCCTCGGCCTCCGCGCCAGCCCCGGCGAAGGCTGCCTGGAAGACCCGCGGATCGACGATCACGTCGATGAAGGTCAATCCATCGGGCAGCGCGTTGCGGACGCCCGGCAGGCCGAGGATGTCGGCCAGCGGCGCTGGGCCGGCGGCCTCGTGGGCCACCAGGAACCGAAGGAATGTCTTCTTGGCCTCGTCCGCGCCGCTCTCGGCCTCCCAATCGCGCTCCCCACCGCCAGCCGCGCCGGCAGCGGCGGGGATCGTCTGCCCGACGAGCAGCCGGCCGCCGATCCGCGTGACGAACGAATGGGCCAGTCCCGTCTGCTCGCGCTTCGCCGCCTTGATCCGCTCCTGGAGGGCCTTGACCTGGGCCTCGACGTTTTCGCCGTCCGCCGCATCGACGGCGAGGTCCCGCGTGTCGAAAAACAGCACCGGCTCCTGAACCCAGAGCACCTCGTGGCCCGCCATCTCGAGGTCGATCCGCTTGGGTGCGGCGTCGCCCTCGGCCTGCCGCTCCTCGAGCAGCTTCTTGGCGGCGGCGACGAGCCGCTCCGCCGGTCCCGCGCCAGGCTCGAGCCAGGCCAGCACCATCTGCAGCGGCGGCCGCCCCTCTTCCCGCCGCAGGACGACGATCCCGAATCCCATGTCACCGGCGAATAACGCCGTCGGATCGGTCTTCTCGAGGCCGTACTTGGCGAGCGACTCCTCCATCCCGTCGACCGCCTCCTCGGCGCCTGCGCGGCGGAGGTTGTCGAGCACGAGCTTCCCGAGCTTCTCCAGCCGCTGGGGACCGAGCACGGTAGCGCCGAACTTGGTGCGGGCCTTGAGCGCGTCGACGAACCCGCGGGGCTGCGGCAGCCGCACCATCACGGCCGTCTTCTCCGGCAGGCACTCCCAACTGGGACGCAGTTCGGCAGCGGCCGCCCCCGCGCCCACGGCCGAAGTCGTGACCGCCAAGGCATACAAAATCCGGTGACGGGCGGCGTTCATCGTGACTCCTTCGCCTTCTCGACGGGCGTGTTCGGCCGGAACGGCGGCGGCAGGTAGGTGACTCCGTTCTGGGGCTGCGACTCGTCGTACAGGTACGTGTCGCGGTGGACGAGAAAGTCGATCAGCTCGTTGGCCGGGATTCCGAAGGCGAGGCCGTCGAAGATCGCGGCGCCGGCGCAGGCCACCGCCACCACCTCGCCGCGGGCATTGAAGATCGGGCCGCCGCTATTGCCCGGGTTGATGGCCGCGTCGGTCTGGATGAGCCGCATCTGGTCGATCGTGCGCGTGGTGCTGGAGACGATGCCCTGCGTCACGCTCCGCTCCATCCCCAGTGGATTGCCGATGGCGAACACCATGTCGCCCACCCGCAGGTCGTCCCGATCGTTGATCACCACGGGCTCGGGCAGCCGCCCCTTGGCCTCCTCGACGTCGAGCTGGAGGATCGCCAGGTCGCGGAGCGGCTGAAGCGCGATGATCTTCACCTTTCGCAGTTCCGTCTTCTCGAAGCCCTTGTCGGTCTTGCGAAACAGTGTCGCCTGCAGCCGGGTGTTGTTCTCGACGACGTGGTAGTTGGTGACGACGTGGCCGTCGCGACTGATGAGAAAGCCGGTGCCCAGGCCGCCCGGGTTGCGGATCATGACCACCGCCTCGCCGAATCGCTTCACCAGCTCCGGCACCTCGCGGGCCTCGAGCGTGCCGGTGCGGAAGATGCCGCGGTCGGTCTCCGCCTCCGGCTTGCGACCGCTCGTGTCCTCGCTCGCGACGGAGAGCACCCGCTTGGCCGGGATCTGCACCACTTCGAAGCCGAGGTCAAGGACCACGCCGTCGTCGTTCTGCCGGAGGAGCGGACCGGTGACCCGGCCGCCACCCACGAGCGTGACGGTGACGATCTCGGCGGCGGCGGCCGAGGCGGCCGACCCGGCGAGGGCGAACAGAAGAACGGGCAGGCGGAGCATCAGGGGGCCTCCTTGTCGCGGCCGACGTAGATCACGAGCCGATCCTGGCTGACGACCGCCAGGTCGCGGGCGGCATCGCCGTCGGCATTGAGCCCGGCCACGAGCCGCGGCTCCGACACCATGTCCTTCGATTCGCCGCCGTCGTAGGGATACTTCCGGTCCTCGAACACCTTCCACGTCACCGACCGCTGCAGGGCGTCGGCGCCGCGGAGCAGGGCCGTCAGCTGGTGCTTGCGATCGTCGCACAAGGCCACGTCGTCGCTGCCATCGCCGTCGATGTCGGTGACGAGGATCCGATGAATCGTCGCCTCGCTCACACCGCTGCGGCGGCCGATCCGGCCGTCGATGCTCTCGAGGAGCTTCAGCTCCCACGGCTGGCCGCGGGACAGCCGCACGATCCGCTCCTGGTCGACGAGTAGCACGCCCAAAACAGGGTCGCCGCGAAGAGCGGCCCCCGCGGGCGGCTTCACGCTTTCCACCACGCGCATCACGCCCGCCTCGTCGGCCGCGAGCCGGTGGAGGAACGCCCCGCCCTGCTCGAGCGCCCAGGCGGCGGATGACTTGCCCGCCGGGGATGGAATCGGCAGGTAGGACGCGATCTTCTGCCCCTCGGTGAGCATCACCTGATCCACCGGGTGGAGGTCGTCACCGAGCCACTGCAGCACGCCGTCGGTGAGCCGGGCCTTGCGCAGTTTGCCGCCCACGTCGAGGACGCCGTATTCGGACGGATCCATCTTGGCCAGGAGCGCCGGCGTGGCCACGACTGGCTTGCCATCGGCGAGCGTCACGAGCTTGCCGGCCGTCGCGTAGGCGTCCTGCACGAGCAGCGTGTCGCCGCCGAGCCACACGACCTGCTCGACCTTGGCGCCGAGGTCGGCGAAGCGGGTCTTCACCGGCGCGGCCTTGTCGGCCGGCCAGACGAACAGATCGACGTCGCTCCCCACCCGCTGCGCCCACCACACGGTCGAACCGACCACCTCGAGCGCGAGAATCTTGCGTTCCTTGCCCTCCTGCTCCCAAGGCTGCGGGTAGGTGAGCCGGCCATTCTCCCAGCGGCACCGGTGCAGGTCGGCGGCGTCCTTGGCCCAGACGAGAAGCGTGCCGGGGGCCGCGGCCGGCGCGGCCACCGCCTTGATGCCGCCGATCGCGGGAAACGTCTCCTCGGCCAGCCAGCCAGCCTCACCAAGCCGATGGACGCGGAGCCGGGGCTGGGCGGAGTCCACTGCCACGATCGCCGGCGTACGCGTGGCCCCCTCGCCGAGGAGCAGGCCGCACCAACCCCGCTTGGCGGCGCCCGCCATCGGCAGCGCGTCCTGGCGGCCGATGTCGGTCGCCTCCCCCTTCGCCAGTTGATACCGCCGCAGCACGCCCTTGTCGCTGCCGCCTAGCAGCAGGAGGTCGGCCTTGCCCGCTTTCGGCGCGGCCGTCTGCAAACCCTCCACCGTCTGGTCGTGGATCGTCTGGGCGGGCAGCAGGCTGCCGTCGTCCGCACACGCGTACCAGCGGACGACCTGTCGGCCGACGTTCGACCACTCCACGAGGTCGTCGTCGCCATCGCCGTCCATGTCGGCGAGATGCCAGTCGAGGCGGGTACGAATCTCGCGCGGAGCGAGCCACACCGCGCGGCCGCCGCGCACGAGCGGCAGCTGCTGGATGCCCTGCTCGGTGCTGACGAGCAGTTCATGCTTGCCGCCAGGCAGGTCGCGCACGAGCAGGCTGCCCCGCCTGCCGGTGGGTGTGCCGGCGAGTAGGTTCCACTCGCCCGTCTTCTTCCACGCCCCCTTGGCATCCACCGCCTTGTCGGCTGCCTGCGTGTAGATGGAGATGCGGTTCGACGGCGTGGTGAGCACGAGCAATTCGGGCCGCTTGTCGCCATCGACGTCGTGGGCCACCGCATCGACGGGCATCTCGTCGATCGCCACTTCACCGTGGGCCCAGTCGGCTGCCAGCGGCAATTCATTGGGACGTTCGGGATCTTTCTTATCTTCCCGCGTCCGCTCGGCAGGCGTCAGCCAGCGGTACAGGTCGAGCCGGGCCTGCCGCGGGTTGACGACGATCACGTCATCGCGGCCGTCGTTGCCGAGGTCGGCCACGGCGAGCCGCTCGGCGCGACCGTCGAGCGGGATCACCCGCATGCTCTGCCAGCCGTCGAATGCGGAGGCCGGTCCAGGGCCGCAGAGGCACACGGCCGCCGCCAGGACCGAGACCACTGTCCGCATCCGGAATCGTACGTGACCAAGGTAAACCATAAGGGATGAGAGTATCTCGGGAAGTGTGTGGTTTGCCAGCGCCGGTAGGAATGGCGGTGCTGTGCGCGACGGAATCATCCGGCACGCCCGACCTGGCCGGGCCACGGCATGCCGCGGAGGTCGAACCGTTCCAGAATAGGCCATCCGGTTCGGGAATCCGATCGATCAGCATCCCGCAGCGGCGTGACGCCGGAAATCGCGGCGAACACCAGCCCGACCGTCCCGCTCACGGGCTGCAGCAAGGGCGAAATGCGCTCGAGCGCCGCCGTGGCGTCTGCCGACAACTGCCCCGCCGGAAGCGCCGCCAACATGGCGACCGCTCCTCCCGGCCCCGGCATGCCGAACGACCCGCCTCCGGCGAAGCTCCGCGGCGCGACATGGTGCGGCACCGGGCCGCCCCGTGGCACTGCATCACCGCCGTCCGAACCTGGGCCGCCGCGAGCCGACCCGTCGCCGGCCAGCGGCGCGTGCGGACGAACGACGACACCCTGATTGCGTGCCGTGGTCATCCATGCCAGCGCCAGCGAGGCGGCGATCAGTGATCCCACCATGACCGCACTGCGGACGCGGCCCCGCGCCGAGGCGGTCCGCAGCGTTGCCTGCACCCGCGCGTCCAGTCCGCTTCCCGGCGTCGCCCAGGGCAAATCCGCCACGAGTCGCTCGAGCTCGGCATCGTTCATGGGAGGTGCTCCAGAGAGGAACGGAGGGCATTCAAGGCGCGGCGAAAACGGTCGGACACGGTCATCGTGGGCTCATGCAGTGCGTCGGCCATCTGCCGAAAGGAAAGATCATTCGCGAGCCGCAAAACCACGACTTCCCGCAGGTCGTCGGGCAGCGCTTCGACGGCTTCCTGAACAAGCCGCCGGGACTCTGCGGCAGCGACCGCGGCGGAGGCGTCTGCTGCGGCCGCCTGGTGATTCGCCTCGTCGAACAAACAGGCCTGACGGATGCCTGCCCGGCGTCGCTCGTCGATCGCTGCATTCCGCACCGCTCGATACACATAGGCCACGCGATCTCCCGCCGGCGGTCGCCGCTGCCGGCAGACCCGCAGGATCGCTTCGTGAACTGCATCCTCGGCCTGCTGGTGGCTGCACGTGACCGACAAGGCGAGCAGAAACAGGCCACGCCGCTCCTCCCGGTACACGGTTTCGATCCAAGAAGTCACGCTGGCCTCGACTGCGCCGCAGGTTCTTTTCAAGCCACCGGCGCCGACGCGGCCAGGCGTCGCCAACTCCGTTCACACCAGTTCACGCACGAGCCCGCCGGATGTACGGGAGATTCCCGCAGGCCTGGCTACGGGGGTCAGTCCTTGCGCCCGCGGCCTGCGGCCTCCGTCCACCGGTAGGCGGTCACGCCCGTCAAGTCGCGGACGAAGAATTGCTCGCCGGCGACGGCCAGATGGGCCCAACTGGAATCGCCCGTGCCCGGGGGGATCAGGCTGACCTCTCCGAGCCGGGTCTCCGCCTCGGGGTTCGCGGCGAAGAGCCGCAGGACGCCGTCGTCGCCAAGGGCGAGGATCTTGTCGCCCTGGGCGACCATGCTCAGGTAGACCGACATCGGCTTCGAAGTCCACGTTCGCTTGCCGTCTGCCAGGTTGACGCACGCCACCCGCTGATTCCGCAGATGGATGTAGGCATGGTCGCCGAGGAGGATCGGGCTGGACATGTATCCCTGCAAGACGTTTTTCCAGAGCATTTCACCGGGAGCCTTGGCCGCGCCGGCGCCGGCGTCGGGCTCCGTGGCCGGCGTCACGACCTGGGCGGCCGTGACGAGGAACGTCCCCGCCATGGTGCTGGTCAATACGGCGTCCTTGTAAATGGTCGGCGTGAAGATGTTCATGCCGAAGAGCGCCGGTATCCGCGTCTTCCAGAGGACGTCGCCCTTGTCGGGATCAACGCAGACGAGCTCCTCGCGGGTCTGCACGAAGATCCGCTCTGCACCGCCGATCTTTGCAGCGTAAGGGCTCGCGAAGGCGCCATTGCCCGACTTTCCCGGCCCCTTCTCCAGGACCCGCCACACCGGCTTGCCGGTCCGCTTCTCGACCTTCACGAGCCCGGAGCCGGCCTGCACGAAGACGTGGTCGCCGAGGAGCATCGGGCTCGATACGCCTCCGAAATCGGGCACCGAGGTCTGATACTCCTTCACGAAGTCGAGCCGCCACCGCTCCTTCCCAGTCGCGACGTCGAGCGACACGAGCACGTCGCGCATTCCCAGCACATAGAGGCTCGTGCCGTCGGTGGCAGGTGTGGACCGAATCCAGGAACCGGCCGACGCACCGATGGGCACGACCTCCATGGCGCCCTCCCAAGACGTCTCCCAGAGCTTGCGGCCGGTGGTGCGATCGAGGGCGATGACATGCTCGGTCTTTTCGTCGCGGGTAAGGGTGACGAAGACGCGGTCGCCGGCGACGATCGGGCCGGAAAAGCTCGGGCCCTCGAGATTAACCCGCCACTGCTGGGCGAAGGTGTCGCGGTCGAGCGTGGCCGGCCATGGCTTTCCAGCCAGCTGGCCATCCCGCCGCGGCCCGCGCCACTGCGGCCACTGCAAGTCGGCCTCCTGTGCGGCCGCGGACAGCGAAGCGATGAGCAGGCAGGCCACGAGCGGAACGATCCATGCCAGTTTCATGATGGGCTCTCGTGCGGGAGGAGCCTGCAATTGATCACGGAAGAGCGGCGATCAGCGGGAGCCGCTCGCGGCTGGAGACGACCACACCGCCGGGTCGTTCGACCGTGATCGCGAACGCCGTGGCGCGGCGGATCGGAAGCCGGGGGTCGATCCTGACCACGACCTCGCCATCGGCCGCGGCAGGCACGTCGAACACGCCGCCATCCACGGGATGGGCGGCGTTCCGCTCCGCGTCGAAGATCCAGAGCTGATACTGCGCCTCGGACGGATCGTTGGCCGCCAGACCCCGAAACCGCATGAATCCCTGCTGCCGCTCCGGGCTCCAGACGACGTCGCCCAAGCCGTCCGCGGCCTCGAGATCCACCTTGCCCGCGACGACGGCAGGGTCGTCCCCCGCCTTCTTCCAAGCCACCTTCACCGCGTCGGGGTCCTCGGCCAAAAGCCGGATGCGCAGCTCGGCCAACGACGGCCGAGTCTCCGTCGTCGGGGCCACGGGGCCGCCGGGCGGGGCCGCAATCCGTCCCGCTCCGCTCCACTGCCAGCAGAGCAGGCCCGCGAGGCATGCGGCCGCCCACCAGCCGGCCGCGGCCCCCCACGACCGACCACCGACCGGCCGGCTTTGCGGAGGCAGGTCGCGTCGGGCCTCGATATCTCGGACCTCGACCGCCATGCGCCGCGGCAGATGCGCCGCCGCGTTGCGGCCAATGCGGTCGGCGACCGCGGCGGGCAGGGATGGCAACGGGGAGCCAGTCCGGCGCAGCAGCGCCAGCTCGACCGCCGCTGCGGCCAGTTCCCAGTCCCGCGTGGCCGTGCCGGGGGATGCGTCGCAGGCCGCGTCGTCGCGCGTGTCGTCGAAGCCGCTCATCGCGTACTCCTTTCGGCCTGCGTTCGGCGGCGGCCTGCCAGCTTGAGTCGCAGGCTGTCGAGACCGCGGCGGATGTGCGACTTGACCGTGCCGAGCGGCAGGCCCGTATGCTCGGCAATCGCCGCGTGCGAGAGATCGTCGTAAATGGAGAGCCGCAGCACCCGTTGCTCCTCGGGCTTGAGCTGATCAAGATGTTCGTCGGCGAGCCGGGCCTCCTCGCCCAATTCGAGCCGTCGGCCCACCGACGCATCGCCGGCAGGATCGGCCAGCTCCGTGATCGAGGAAGCATCGACGGCAGATGCCTGCGGCAGCGCCGTCCGGCGGCGGAGCGTGTCAATGACACGTCGTCTGGCGATCATCGCCACGAAAGTGATCTCCTCGGCCAGGAGCGGATCGAAACGGTCGGCCGACCTCCACAAATCGACGAACACCTCCTGCACGGCATCTTCCGCATCCTGCCGGCTCGCCAGCCTGCGCCGCGCGAGCGACCAGATCAGCGTTCCATACCGGGAGATGCACTCCGGCACGGCCGACTGGTCACCGGCGGCGATTCGCGGCAGCAGCAGGTCTTCCAAAACGAGCCTCTGAATCCGGGATCTTCGTGGCGCCGCATTGAGCGTCGCATGCATCCTGCGTCGGGCGGGCGGAGCTTTGCATCCGCATCCATCCCGGCCGCGCGAATGCTATCAGAGTGCCGAACGCGTCTCCAACATGGGGGCCAGCCTCGGGCTGTTGGCTGCTTGGCCAGGGGACAGCAGGGCAAACGGGTTTCGAATCGGCGGCGGGGCGGGCTTGCGCCCGCCCCGCCCACACCCTTTTGTCTGCAAGCTTGGCCGCGGACAGGCCGACTACTTCTTCTGCGGCGGCAGGATCACCGCGTCGATCACGTGGATCACGCCGTTGCTCGTCTCGATGTCGGTCTTCACGACCTTGGCGGCGTCGATCATCACTGTGCCGCCCTCGACCTTGACCTTCGCCTTGGAGCCCTGCACCGTGGGAGCTTCGGTGAGCTTGACCACGTCGGCCGCCATCACCTTGCCCGGCACCACATGGTAGGTGAGCACCGCCACGAGTTTGTCCTTGTTCTCCGGCTTGAGCAGCGAATCGACCGTGCCGGCGGGCAGCTTGGCGAAGGCCTCGTCGGTGGGGGCGAAGACGGTGAACGGCCCGGCTCCCTTGAGCGTGTCGACCAGCCCGGCGGCCTGAACGGCGGCCACGAGCGTCTTGAAGCTGCCGGCACCGACCGCCGTGTCGACGATGTCCTTGCGGTCGGCCTTGTGGGCCACGGTCTGAACCTTCTGTGCGGCCCGGGCTTTGGCGGCGGCGGCCACGGGGCACTCGTCGGCGACAGCCGACGTGGCGACGGACAGAAGCATGGCCCCCAGGGCCAGGGTGACGGAGAAACGACGCATAAAAACTTCCTTTCGCGGGCGGGAGCAGTTGCAAGCCGGGATCGCACGACCCCATACGGCAGGGTATTCGCCGGCTGCCGTTGGCTGGATGCAAAAATCTTCCCGCGGCCACGAGGCATGCATCCTGCCCGAGAATGGCCGAGGACAGGGGCGATTCATCCGGCAGGAATGGCATGACGCTCGTCACGCCGCGCGATGCGCAACCATGGTGCATGCCTTCACTCAACACGATGCGGCAGCACATTTCCGGCAACGGCCGCCATCAGGAATGCGTCCCGTATTACGGAAATACACCACGGCGCGCCGTGGCGGGAACGGTCACGGCCTGGCCGCGCCACCCTGTGGCTTCCGCCACACGGGCACCTGCACCTCGATCCACGGTTGTTCAAACGGAGCGCCGGGCCCGTTGGCCCTCAAGCTTCGCGGGGCACCGGCCGGCTCACACGCATCCTGTCCAGCGAACCACCGCTGCAACGCCTCGAGCCCCTGTTGGCGGAAGATGAATCGATGGACGGTGCAAGCAGATGGCACCCGCCGGGATTCGCGGCACGACCGCAACTGGATGCAGCTCTTTCCAGAGACACGCATGAGCCCGCCGGATGTACGGGAACTGGCCGCAGGCCGTGCTGCGGCCGGCGGCGCGGCGGCCAGAATGCCCAGGGCCCGATTCATCCCCGATGTTCGCGGAGAACGAGGCAGCCGCGGCGTTGCCGCGGCACGAAAATCGGGGCGGAGAGATTCGAACTCTCGACCTCTTGGTCCCAAACCAAGCGCGCTAGCCAGACTGCGCTACGCCCCGGAGGTTCGGCAGTGTAACACGCGGCCGCGGCGGCGGCCCGTGTTGCCCATACGGCCGGTTATTCGGTGATGTGGTCCAGCAGCCGCTGGAACTCGTCCAGGTCGGCGAACGGGATCACGATCCGGCCCGCCCCCTTGCCGTTGGCGTGGACCACGACCTTCACGCCCAGGGCGCGCCGCAACTGGTTTTCCACCGCCACGATCTGGCTCGCGCGACGGGTGGCCGGCCGGCCGGGCTTGCGCCGCACGCCCCCGCCCGCCGGCAGCCCGGCCGCGGTCTCCTCGGCGGCGTCGAGCGCCGGCAGTTCGGTGGCCTCGACCGCGTCGTCGCGTCGCAGGATCTCCTGCACCTCGGCCTCCACGGCCCGCACCGACAGCCCTTCGGCGGCGACCCGGCTCGCCAGCCGCACTTGCTCGTCCTCGTCACCGAGCGGCAACAGGGCGCGGGCGTGGCCCATCGACAATGCCCCGGACCGGAGCTGCTTCTGCACGGCCTCGGGCAGCTCCAGCAGACGGATCAGGTTGGCCACGTGCGAGCGATCGATCGAGAGCCGCTTGGCGAGCTCCTCCTGCGTGCAGCCCCAGGTGGCGAGATACTGCTTGAAGCTGGCCGCCTTCTCCAGGGCGTCGAGGTCGCGACGCTGCAGGTTCTCGACGATCGCGATCTCCGCCATCTGCCGGTCGTCCACGTCGAGCACGCGGACCGGCACCCGCTCCCAACCGAGGCGGCCGGCCGCAGCCAGGCGGCGCTGGCCGGCGATCAGTTGGTAGCGGTCGCCCCGCGGCCGCACCACGATCGGCTGCACGAGGCCGTGCTCCCGCAGGCTCTCCGCCAGCTCGGCCAGCTCGGCGTCGCCGAGCACGCTCCGCGGCTGCCAGGGATTGGGGTCGATCGTCGCCACCGCCACCTCGGTGGCCGGCAGCGCGGCGGCGGCCTGCTCGATCTCCTCCGGCGCGTGGAGGATCAGCCGGGCGGCTCCCGCGCCGAGCCCGTGTTGCGGGGACCGGCTCGGCTGGGCGGCCAGCGCCGCCGTGCCCTGCGTGGCCGGGGCCGGGTCGAGCCCGGCGCGTCCCAAGAGTGCCTCGAGTCCCCGGCCCAGGCGGCGTTCCCTACTCACAGTCGCGTACCTCCATGCACAGTTCCGTGTAGGCCCGCGCTCCCCACGAGCGCGGCGCGTAGTCGATGACACTCTTCCCGTGGCTTGGCGCCTCCGCCACGGCGACGTCCCGCGGGATCACCGTCTCGAAGACGATCTCGCCGAAGAAGTCGCGGACCTCGGCCTCGACCTCGGCGGTCAGTTCAAGGGCCGCGTCATGCATCGTGAGCACGATGCCGCTGAAGGACAGCCGGCCGGGTCGCTCCTCCATCACGTCGCGGACCACCTCGATCATCTGCGTCAGCCCCTCGAGGGCGAAGTATTCGCATTGGATCGGCATCAGCACCTCGGTGCTGCCGGCGAGTGCCGCGCGGGTGAGTTCGCCCGCCGACGGCGGGCAGTCGATGAGGCAGTAATCCCAGGCGTTGAGCCCGCCGGAGAGGTGCCGTTCCAACACCATCGAGCCGGCCCGGGCCGCCGCGGCGATCCGCTCCACGTCACGAACGCTGCGGCTGCCGGGCAGGATCGCCAGCCCGGGCACGTCCGTCGCCACGAGCGACTCGTGGAGCGGCGCCTCGGAGACGAGCGGATGCGACGCGGCGGGCGGCACGCCGAAGCCGGTCGTGGCATTGCACTGCGGGTCGAGGTCGATGAGCAGCGTGCGCAGGCCTCCGTGCGCGAGGGCGGCGGCGAGGTTGGAGGCGGTGGTCGTCTTGCCGACGCCACCCTTTTGGTTGGCCACGCAGAGAATCCTTCCCACGCGCAGAATCCTTCCCGACGGTCGCACGCACACGACAGGTGCCTTCGGAATATCGGCCACGCCAGGCACGATCGATACGCCGTGCGCGCAACCCCGCAAGAACCGGTTCAGCGCGCAAGGTCGCCGCAGGCGGAGGGGCTCGGTTCCACGTGAAACCGCGAAGTTTGCGCAGGGCGCCCGGCTTGCGCAGGCGCCTCTGCTTGCCGGTTTTCACGTGAAACAGCGGGCTGTGCAACGGCGGTCTCCGACCGCCGGGGGCTTTTCGGGGCGACGCGCGTGTGACCAAAAAGCCCCGGGTGGAAACCCGGGGACTCCGGGCACGAAAACCACCCCGCCGTCCATGCCGCACGACGGCACGCGATTCCCCGGTGCGAACCCGTAGCGCATGGAGAACGGGACCGCGGTTGACCCGGAGTCCCCCGGCTTCCGCCGGGGGCTTTTTGGGGGCGGCGCGTGTGTGGCCAAGAAGCCCCGGGTGGAAACCCGGGGACTCCGGGCACGAAAACCACCCCGCCGTCCATGCCGCACAACGGCACGCGATTCCCCGGTGCGAACCCGTAGCGCATGGAGAACGGGACGGCGGTTGACCCGGAGTCCCCCGGCTTCCGCCGGGGGCTTTTTGGGGGCGACGCGCGTGTGGCCAAAAAGCCCCGGGTGGAAACCCGGGGACTCCGGGTACGAAAACCACCCCGCCGTCCATGCCGCACAACGGCACGACGCCGCGGGTTCGCGTGAAGCTACTCCAGCGGATTGAAAACCAGGCCGCTGGCGAGCTTCGGATAGAAGTAGGTGCTCTTCGCCGGCATCCGCTCGCCCGTCTCGCTCACCTTGCGGATGTCCTCGACGCTCGCCGGCATGACGAGTGCCGCCAGCGGATACCTGCCGCTGCCCAGGCCGTCGACCACCTCGCGGACGAGGTGCACGTAGCCCGGCGTCGGGATCTCTTTAGCACCGAGCAGGTCGCCGATCACGAGCCGGTGGAGGATCGACACCCCCAGGCTCCGCCAGGCAGCCCCGTGATCCGCCGCCACCTGGTCCATCCGGGCCCGGCCGGCCGGGGTGATCCGGGCCAGCGTCCAGGCCCGGTCGCCGGCCGTGTAGAGTCCGAGCGTGCCCTGGTCATCTCCGGCCTCGATCAGCCCCCACACCTGCTCGGCATCGGCCGGCCCAGTGCCCGCCGGCTCCGTCATGAAGCAGTCGCCCAGGCGGGCCTTGAGGTCGGCGGCCGTCGCCACCGCCGGCTGCACGAACAGCCGGTGCGTCGGCAGCACCACGAGTCCCGGGTCGCTCATGCCCACGAGCATCATGAGGACGAAGTTCGCCGGATGGTCGGCTGGCAGGGCCGCCCCGCCGTGCTCGGCGGCCCAGGCCGTCGCGACCTCGTCGCGGTAGTTGCAGGCGGTCTCGTAGCGGTGGTGGCCGTCGGCGATGAACACCGGCTTGGGGCCCATCAGCCCGGCCACCTTCGCCGCCACGGCCTCGTCCACGAGCGGCCACATCCAGCTCTTGACGCCGAGATGGTCGGTCGCCTCCACCGGCGGCTGACCGGCCACGGCCGCGTCGAGCAGGGCCTGCACCTCGCCGGCCGGGTCGGGGTAGAGCCCGAACACCTGCGAGAGGTTCGCCCGACAGGCCCGCGTCAGCAGGAGCCGGTCCTGCTTCGGCCCGCTCATCGTCTCCTCGTGGGGATGGATGTTGCCGGTGCCGAACCGCTCCAGCCGCACCCGGGCCATGACGCCGCGGCGGACGTGCGTCTGGCCCTCGACCTCGAACTCCTGGTGGTAGACGTACAGGGCCGCGGCCGGCTCCTGCATCACCACGCCCTGCTCCCGCCACTCGCGGAGGAACTTCGCCGCCCGGGAGTACTTGTTGCTGCGGTCGTCGTCGCCCGGCTCCTCGCGGTTGAGCTCCAGGCGGATGACGTTGGCGGGATGCCGCTCGTAGAGCTTGGCCTGCAGGGCGGCGTCGATCACGTCGTAGGGGGGCGCGATCACCTGCGACAGGGCGCCGACGTGCTTGGGGTCGTAACGGAGGCCGCGAAGCGGGGCGACGATGGGCATGGGGTGGATGGTCCTCGGTCAGGGCTGGTGGTGGAGAATCGAGGCCGGAATGGTAGCAAATCCGCCGGCTGTTTCCCGTGAAACACCGCCTCGCGGTCGGGGCTGCTCATGCCGTCTTGCCAGACGTTCGCTTCGATCGACCCGCATTGCTCGGGGCTGCCCAGCCCTCGCTCCGGACGTTCGCGGCGGGCATCATGCCCACCGCTCACTGCATGTCCGCGGCGCTTCGGCATCCTGCCTCCGCTTGCTCCCATAGCCCGGCTCGAGGGCATGGGCAGCCCCGCGCGAGATCCGCCGCCTCTGAATACCGTTGAGGAGGTGCGGGGCCGCCCATCGCCCTGAGAGCCGGCGTAGGCGGCCAGCGCAGGCAGGATGCCGGAGCGCAGACGCCTCCGAGAGAGCGGAGGGCCGGAGTGAACGTCCGGTGACGGGGCATGGGCGGCCCCGAACCGGCGCCTTACGGATGGCAACGACGCCCGCGACGGCCCAAGCGGCTGAATACCGACGGGCATCCGCCCGTCATGGCGGCAGGATGCCGGTGTTTTGCGTGCAATCAGTAACGGTAGTACTCGGGCTTGAACGGACCCTCGACGGGCACGTGCATGTACTCGGCCTGCTCGGGGGTGAGCTTCGTGAGCTTCACACCCAGCTTGTCGAGGTGCAGACGGGCCACTTCCTCGTCGAGCTTCTTGGGGAGCCGGTGGACGCCGATCTCGAACTTGTCGCCCTCGGTCCAGAGGGCGATCTGGGCGAGCACCTGGTTGGTGAAGCTCGTGCTCATCACGAACGACGGATGGCCCGTGGCACAGCCGAGGTTCACCAGCCGGCCCTCGGCGAGCACGATCACGCTGTTGCCCGAGGGCAGGGTGTAGCGGTCCACCTGGGGCTTGATCTCGACCTTCTTGATGCCCTTCGTGTTTTCCAGCCAGGCGACGTCGATCTCCAGATCGAAGTGGCCGATGTTGCAAACGATGGCGTCGTTGGGCATCCGGGCGATGTGCTCGCCCCGGATGACGTCGCGGCAGCCGGTGGCCGTGACGAAGATCTGACCACGGGAGCAGGCCTCCTCCATCGTCGTCACCTCGAACCCCTCCATCACCGCCTGCAGGGCGTTGATGGGGTCGATCTCGGTGACGATCACGCGGGCGCCCAGCGACTTCATGGCGTGGGCCGAGCCCTTGCCCACGTCGCCGTAGCCTGCCACCACGACCACCTTGCCGGCCACCATGACGTCGGTGGCCCGCTTGATGCCGTCGGCCAGGCTCTCGCGGCAGCCGTAGAGGTTGTCGAACTTGCTCTTCGTGCAGGAGTCGTTGACGTTGATCGCCGGCAGCTTCAGCTCACCGTTCTCATGCATCTGGTAGAGCCGGTGGACGCCCGTGGTGGTCTCCTCGGAGAGGCCGCGGATCCCGCCGAGCAGCTCCGGAAACTTGTTGTGCACCATCGAGGTCAGGTCGCCACCGTCGTCGAGGATCATGTTCAGCGGCTGGCCGTCCGGGAAGAACAGCGTCTGCTCGATGCACCAGTCGAACTCCTCGTTGTTCTGCCCCTTCCAGGCGTAGACCGGGATGCCGGCCTTGGCGATGGCGGCGGCGGCGTGATCCTGCGTGGAGAAGATGTTGCAGCTGCTCCAGGTGACCTCGGCCCCGAGCTCCTTGAGGGTCTCGATGAGCACGGCCGTCTGGATCGTCATGTGGAGGCAGCCGGCGATCCGAGCCCCGGTGAGCGGCTTGGTGCGGCCGTACTTCTGCCGCAGCGCCATCAGGCCCGGCATCTCGTTCTCGGCCAGCATGATCTCCTTCCGGCCCCAGTCGGCGAGCGACAGGTCGGCAACCTTGTACGGGAGACGGGTTTCGACGTGGGCCACGGAGAACCTCCTTGAAGACGGGAAGACGTGCGGACAGTCTGAATGGCAAATCTTAGCGGTCCGGCGCGATTCGCAAAGGGTTGGCAGGCGCGAGGCTTACATTAACCCCAACGCCCCGCGGGCCGCAGCCACGAAGGCCCGCACGAGGCCCGGGTCCTTCACGCCGGGGGCCGACTCGACGCCGCTGGCGGTATCCACGGCTCGGCAACCGCTGGCCATGATGGCAGTCCGCACGTTCTCCGGCGTCAGCCCACCGGCCAGCGCCAGCGGCACCGGCAGCGCGGTCGCCGCGGCGACCGCGGCCCAGTCGGCCCGCGCACCGGTGCCCCCGAGTCGTCCGGCGGCGGTGCCCCGCGGCACGGCGGCATCGACGAGCGCCATCGCGGGTGCCGTGCCGGCGGCGGCCGCCAGGGCGATCCAGCGCCGCGCCCCCGCCAGCGGGTCGCCGGCCGTGCTCCCCTCTTCCAGTCGCACCGCACGAATCACGGGGAGACCGACGAGCGCCGCGCACAGTTCGGGATCGTCGACCACCCGCTCATCGCCGACGGCGAACAGATGGCCGTGCAGTTGGATCGCGTCGAGACCGACGATCATCGCCACCCGGCGGATGGCGGCGGCCGACGTTCCGGCGAACACCCCGACCTTGAGCACGCCACGGGGCACCGCCTCCGCCACCGCCCGCGCCGCCGCAACGTCGAGATGTCGCGGCGAACCGGCGACGAAGTTGAGCCCCACCGCATCGGCGCCGGCGGCGGCCACGAGCCGTGCGTCGCCCGGCGTCATGACGCCACAGATCTTCACGTGGAACAACGGCTCGACCATTCCCACCTCGTGCGCGGACCGCCGCGCGGCGACGGCACATTCGGTGCGACCGCGCGCCGGGGTGCCGTCTTCCCGATCCGGAAAGTCTACGCCGCCGTCAGACGGTGCAGGAACCCGGGGGCGTTGGTCGAAACCTCATGGTGCAGGCGGCCGATCTGGCCGTCATCCTCTC
>Ga0315904_10003347_pt1 | contig 23675 bp, 20 predicted proteins | sample LakEriMetagenome_6_FD_203529 | JGI IMG/M metagenome (GOLD analysis project Ga0315904, IMG submission 203529) | Freshwater fungal communities from buoy surface, Lake Erie, Ohio, United States - Buoy 12 MA120 | ecosystem: Environmental > Aquatic > Freshwater > Lake | place: USA: Lake Erie, Ohio... | reverse complement strand
CCGAACCTGACCTACACGCCGAACGCGAACTACAGCGGTTCCGACAGCTTCACCTTCACGGTGAGCGACGGCACCGCCACCAGCCTGCCCGCGACGGTTTCGATCACGGTCAACGCGGTGAACGACGTGCCTGTGGCCACGGCGCAAAGCGTGACAGTGGACGAGGACGGCACGGTGAACATCACGCTTGCCGGCACGGATGCGGAAGGCGCGACGCTGACCTTCGCCAACGGCAATCCGGCCAACGGCACGCTGGGCGGCACCGCCCCGAACCTGACCTACACGCCGAACGCGAACTACAGCGGATCCGACAGCTTCACCTTCACGGTGAGCGACGGCACCGACACCAGCGCGGCCGCGACGGTCTCGATCACGGTCAACGCGGTCAACGACACGCCGGTTGCCACCGCGCAAAGCGTCACGGTGGACGAGGACGGCACGGTGAACATCACGCTCGCCGGCACCGATGTGGAAGGCGCGACGCTGACCTTCGCCAACGGCAACCCGGCCAACGGCACGCTGGGCGGCACGGCCCCGAACCTGACCTACACGCCGAACGCGAACTACAGCGGTTCCGACAGCTTCACCTTCACGGTGAGCGACGGCACCGACACCAGCGCTGCCGCGACGGTCTCGATCACGGTCAACGCGGTCAACGACACGCCGGTGGCCACCGCGCAAAGCGTGACGGTGGACGAGGACGGCACGGTGAACATCACGCTCGCCGGCACCGATGTGGAAGGCGCGACGCTGACCTTCGCCAACGGCAACCCGACCAACGGCACCCTGGGTGGCACCGCCCCGAACCTGACCTACACGCCGAACGCGAATTACAGCGGATCCGACAGCTTCACCTTTACGGTGAGCGACGGCACCGCCACCAGCGCTGCGGCGACGGTCTCGATCACGGTCAATCCGGTGAACGACGCGCCTCTCGCCATCGCCCAGTCGGTTTCCGTCGATGAAAACTCCTCGGTCGCCATCACCCTTGCGGGCTCCGATATCGAGGGGTCGTCACTCACCTTCGCCCATGGCAACCCGGCCAACGGCACACTGAGCGGCACGGCGCCGAACCTGACCTACACGCCGAATGCGAACTTCGACGGCTCCGACAGTTTCACCTTCACGGTGAACGACGGTGCCGCCACCTCCGCTCCGGCCACTGTCTCGATCACGGTCAACAACGTCACCTCCTCCGGCTTCAACGAGTGGCTCGCCGAATACGGCCTGATTTCCACTCCTTCGGCCGATCCGGACTTCGACTCGATCCGCAACGCCGTCGAGTATGTCATCGGAGGAAACCCGGCCAACCAGGCCAACAATAACCTCCTGCCCACCGTCGTGTCGGTGCTGGCCGATCCCGATGGCGATACCACGAGTTCCAACTACGTGCTCTACACCTATCGCCGCACGGACCGCGCGAAGAACGACCCGAACACGACCATCCGCGTCGAGTGGAATGACGACTTCAGCGGTCCCTGGACCAATGCGGTCGGAAGCCCCGGAGTGGTGATCCTTGAGGACAACGATCACTTCGCCACCGGAGTGGACCGCGTCCGCGTCTATCTGCCGCGCACCCTCACGCCGAACGGCATGTTCTTCGTCCGCCTCAATGTCCTCATTGATGTGCCCTCGTTGAACCAACCGCCGGTGGCAAACGCCCAGTCCGTCTCCGTGGATGAGGACGGTTCGCTTCCGATCACCCTCACCGGCACCGATCCGAACAACGACCCGCTCACCTACATCATCACCACTCCGCCGGCGAACGGCACACTCAGCGGAACCGGTGCCAGCCGCACCTATACGCCGAATGCCAACTACAGCGGCCCGGACAGCTTCGCCTTCAAGGTGAACGATGGCCTCGCCGACAGCGCGCCGGTCACCGTTTCCATCACGGTGAATGCCAAGGAGGAGTTCGACCAATGGCTCGCCAGCTTCGGACTCACCGCTGGCCCCGGAGCGGATTCGGACAACGATTCGATCAAGAACTCGATCGAATACGTCATCGGCGGAAACCCGGCCAACCAGAACGACACCTCGCTTCTGCCCACCATCCAGCTCGTCACCGCGGACCCGGATAACAACTCGGTCAGCTCCGACTACCTGCTCTTCACCTATCGCCGCACGGATCTCGCCAACAACGATCCGTCCGCATCGATCCGCGTGGAGTGGAACACCGCAATGAGCGGCACGTGGACCGTCGCCGACGGCACCCACGGCGAAGTGATCCTTGTTGATGACAACGCGGCCGGAGCCGGAATCGACCTGGTGCGGGTATACATCCCGCGTCCGACCACCGGCGGGCTCTTCGCCCGACTTGTCGCCACCGTCGGCGCTCCCTGATCCAAGAGAGGAAACCACAACGAATCATCCGGGCCGACCGCGACAGGAAACGGTCGGCCGATTGGAAGCCATGCGCCCGAACCATCAGAAAACCACAGGCAAACCGGTCTCCCGCTGGCGGAGATGTCTGGTCGCCCGCTCGGGTCCGCATGGCATCGGGCGCTTCGCCGCATGGTTCGCCTCACTGGGTTTTCCTCCCTATCACCAGCGGGCCAGACTCGCGAATGCCACGCCGACGGGATTCATCGATCCCACCGCTTCTGTTAGGCATTCCCGCCTGAGACTTGGATCCAAGGTTTATCTCGGCGCGCGGGTCATCGTTTCGGAGAACAATGCCGGTGGCCCTATCACCATCAATGACCGCGCGCATCTTTACGGCGATTCGTTTGTGGAAACCGGAAACGGCGGATCCATCGTCATCGGTGCCGATACCCACATTCAGCCCGGCTGCCACATCCACTCGCATCTCGCCGAGATCCAAATCGGTGAAAAGGTCGAGATCGCCGCCAACTGCGCTTTCTACAACTACGATCACGGCATCGCTCCCGGCATACCCATCATGGAGCAGCCGCTCCGCACCCGCGGTGACATCCTCATCGGCGACGGCGCGTGGCTCGGCCACGGTGTCACCGTCCTCCAGGGCGTCACCATCGGCGAGGGCGCGGTCATCGCCGCCGGAGCCGTTGTCGTATCCGACATCCCGGCCAACGCCATCGCCGCGGGAGTTCCCGCCCGCGTCGTCAAGCACCGCGACGAAGTGCGGTCCCACAAGCCACTCACCCCCACCCCCACCCCATGAAAGCAGTCATTCTCGCGGGAGGCTTCGGCACCCGCATCAGCGAGGAAAGCACGGTCCGCCCCAAGCCCATGATCGAGATCGGCAACCGCCCGATCCTCTGGCACATCATGAAGATCTACTCCGCCCACGGCATCAATGACTTCGTCATCTGCTGCGGCTACAAGGGCAACATCATCAAGGATTACTTCGCCAACTATCATCTTCACACCGCGGATGTGACCTACGATCTCCGCAAGCGCGAAACCATCATTCACCGTTGCGACTCCGAGCCATGGCGCGTGACCTGCGTTGATACCGGCGAGAAAACCATGACCGGCGGCCGCATCAAGAAGGCCGCTCCGTACATCGGCGACGAGGCGTTCTGTCTCACCTACGGCGACGGCGTCACCAACATCGACATCGCCGCCTCCATCGCCTGGCACAAGGAGCACGGCAAGCTCGCCACGATGTCCGCGGTGCAATCTCCGGGACGCTTCGGGGCTTTCACCCTTGCGGCGGACAGTTCGAAGGTGGATTCGTTCCGTGAGAAGCCCAAGGGCGACGGCGCCTGGATCAACGGCGGGTTCTTCGTTCTCGAACCGGGCGTGATGGATTACATCGAGGAGGACTCCACCGTCTGGGAGCGCGAACCGATGGAAAACCTCGCCAAACACGACGAACTCCGCGCGTGGAAACACGACGACTTCTGGCAGTCGATGGACACCCTGCGCGACAAGATGGTGCTCGAGGAGCTCTGGGCCAGCGCGAACCCGCCCTGGAAGATCTGGAACGGACGTTGATAGAAAGTAAAAGCGACTTCGATGGCGACTTACGACTACGTGGTGATTGGTGGAGGCATCGTGGGGATTTCCACGGCCTACCATCTCGGTGTGACCCATCCGGGAGCGAAGATCCTTCTCATCGAGAAGGAGGAAGGTCCCGCGAAACACCAGACCGGCCGGAATTCCGGTGTCATCCACTCCGGCATCTATTACAAGCCCGGCAGCTACAAGGCGCAGTTCGCCAAGTCCGGCGCGCGCAGCATGGTCGAGTTTTGTGAGAAACACGGCATTCCCCACGAGGTTTGCGGAAAGGTCATCGTCGCCACCCACGAGAAGGAACTCCCGCTGCTGGAGAATCTCTATCAGCGCGGTATCCAGAACGAGTGTCCGGTGGAAAAGGTATCCGCCGAGCGCGTGCGCGAGATCGAGCCGCACGTCCGCTGCGTGGCTGGCGTCCTGGTGAAATCCACCGGCATCACGAGTTACGTCGCGGTTTGCGAAAAGCTCCTTGAGATGATCCGCGAGAACGGCGGCGAAGTGCGTTTCGGCGAAGCCGTGAACGCGATTCAGGACCGCGACGCCGTGAAGGTCATTGAAACGTCGAAGGATTCCTACGAGGCGAAGTTCGTCATCAACTGCGCCGGGTTGCATAGCGATCGCGTCGCCCGCATGGCTGGCTCCGATCCGGGCGCGAAGATTGTTCCCTTCCGCGGCGAATACTTCGAGCTGGTTCCCGAGAAGCGCCACCTCGTCAAAACTCTCATCTATCCCGTGCCCAATCCGGATTTCCCGTTCCTTGGCGTGCACTTCACCAAGATGATCGACGGTTCCGTCCACGCCGGCCCGAACGCCGTGCTCGCATTCAAGCGCGAAGGATATTTCAAATCCGACTTCGACTTCAAGGACCTCGCGGAAACGCTCACCTTCGGCGGCTTCTGGACTCTCATCTCCAAGAACCTCGGCGAGGGATTGAAGGAAATGCACCGCTCTTTCTTCAAGTCCGCCTTCGTCCACAGCCTCCAGCAACTCATCCCCGAAGTGCGTTCCGAGGATCTTGTTCCCTGCAAGGCTGGCGTGCGCGCCCAGGCGCTCTTCGATGACGGCCGCCTCGTGGATGATTTCCTCATGATCAAGGGCCATCGCACGCTCAACGTCTGCAACGCCCCATCGCCCGCCGCCACCGCGGCCCTCGAGATCGGCAAGTCGATCGTCCAACAACTCTCCTGAAATCAACCACCCCCCCCAAACATGAAAGTACTCGTCACCGGAACCGAAGGCTATCTCGGCGCGCTCCTTGTCCCCCAACTTCTTTCCCGCGGCCATGAAGTGACCGGCGTGGATGTCGGATTCTATGCCGACGGCCATCTCTATCACGCCAAGGGCAACCAGGCGAAAACGCTGGTGAAGGACATCCGCCACCTCACGGTCGATGACATCGCCGGTCATGATGCCGTCGTCCACATGGCGGAACTTTCGAACGATCCCACCGGCGAACTCGCTCCGCACATCACTTACGAGATCAACCACAAGGGAACCGTGCGTTTCGCCCAGCTCGCGAAGGAAGCCGGCGTGCGCCGTTTCGTCTACATGTCCTCCTGCTCCGTCTATGGCGTGGCCGGTGGCGATGCGCCGGTGACCGAGGAAACCCCCTCGAATCCCCAGACCGCCTACGCCGTTTGCAAGACTCTCTGCGAACGCGACCTCGCGCCGATGGCGGACTCCACCTTCTCTCCCACCTACTTCCGGAACTCCACCGCCTTCGGTGCCTCGCCGCGCCAACGGTTTGACCTTGTGGTGAACAACCTCAGCGCGCTCGCCTGGACCACCAAGGAAATCAAAATGACCAGCGACGGCACGCCGTGGCGTCCGCTTGTCCACGGTCTCGATATCGGCAAGGCCATCTGCTGCGCGTTGGAAGCACCCATCGAAGCGATCCACAACGAGGTGCTCAACATCGGCTCCAACGAGCAGAATTACCGCGTCAAGGAAGTCGCCGAGATCGTCGCGAAGGTGTTCCCCGGCTGCACCACCTCCTTCGGCACCCAGGGCGCGGACAACCGCAGCTACCGCGTCAGTTTCGACAAGCTCGGCAAACACCTCCCCGACTTCAAATGCGATTGGGATGTCGAAAAGGGCGCGCGCCAGTTCCTTGAACTCTTCCAGCAGATCGACTTCCAGAAGGAGGACTTCGAGTTCCGCCCCTACACCCGCCTCAAGCAGCTCCAGTTCCTCATCCGCACCAACCAGATCGACCAGGACTTCTTCTGGAAAACCAACTTCTGATCCGCGTTCATCCTCACTCCAAACGAAAGCTCACACTCCATGTCACACACCCCGAAATGCCGGTTCAGCGGCGAGCCGCTCACCAATGTCATGTGCGACCTCGGCATGTCGCCGATGGCCAATTCCTACGTGAAGTTCGACGACGCGCAGAACGCCGAGAAGATCTATCCGCTCAAGGTATGGGTTTGCAGCAAGTCGCTGCTCTGCCAGCTTGAGAGCTTTGAGTCCCCGGATGCCATCTTCAGCGATTATCTCTACTTCAGCAGCTTCTCCACCAGTTGGGTCGAGCACGCCCGCCGCTACTGCGAGATGATGACGGAGCGCTTCGGTTTCAACGAAAGCTCGCAGATTGTCGAAATCGCCAGCAACGACGGCTACCTGCTCCAGCACTTCAAGGCCAAGGGCATTCCGGTGCTTGGCGTGGAGCCCGCGGCGAACGTCGCCAAGGTTGCATGGGAGGAAAAGCAAATCCCCAGCGTGGTGAAGTTCTTCGGAGTCCAGACCGCCAAGGAGCTGGTGGCGGATGGCAAGGCGGCGGACCTGCTGCTCGGTTGCAACGTCATGGCCCACGTGCCGGACATCAATGACTTCATCGGCGGTCTCAAGATCGCCTTGAAACCCGGGGGTGTGATCACCTTCGAGTTTCCCCACCTCCAGCGCCTGATTGCCGAGAACCAGTTCGACACGATTTATCACGAGCACTTCTCCTACCTCTCGTTCCTCGCGGTGGATACGATGTTCACCCATCACGGTCTCACGCTTTTCGACGTCGAGGAACTGCCGACCCACGGCGGCTCGCTGCGCATCTTCGCGCGCCATAGTGACGACAACGGCGAACTCCGCGCCGTCACGCCGCGCGTCGAGGCCATGCGCAAGCAGGAGACCGACTTCGGTCTCACCAAGATGGAAACCTACACCTCCTTCGGCGAGAAGGTGAAGGCCACCAAGCGCAAGCTGCTCAAGTTCCTCGTCGAGGCGAGAGAGGCTGGCAAAACCGTCGTCGGATATGGCGCGGCGGCCAAGGGCGTCACGCTCGTCAACTACTGCGGTGTCGGCTCGGACCTCATCGACTATGTCGTGGACAAGAGCCCGTACAAGCAGAACCACTACATGCCCGGCGTGCGCATCCCGATCTATGGCCCGGAGAAAATCTTCGAAACCAAACCGGACTATGTGCTCATTCTGCCGTGGAACCTGAAGAAGGAAATCAGCGGCGAGATGGCCGCCATCCGCGAGTGGGGCGGCAAGTTTGTCGTCCCCATCCCCGAGGTCACGGTGCTGGATTGATTCCCGCATGTCCGCCACATCATCACAGGAAGCCGGAAACCGGATGCACTCCCTTGCCGCGGAGTTGTATCCGGTTTGCCGCAGCATCACCGGTGAGGGAGTGCGGGCGACCTTGCGCCGGCTTGCGGAGGAAGTTCCTCTGGAAATCAGCGAGGTGCCGAGCGGCACCGAGGTGTTCGACTGGACGGTGCCCGAGGAGTGGAACATCCGCGCCGGGTGGATCAAGGATCCGGCGGGAAACACCATCGTCGATTTCGCGGATCACAATCTCCATGTGCTCGGATACAGCGCGCCGATCCATGAGCGGGTTTCGCTCGCGGATCTGAAGCCGCATCTCTTCAGCTTGCCGGATCAACCCGATCTCATTCCCTACCGCACCAGTTATTACAGGAAGAACTGGGGTTTCTGCGTCCCCCACCGGCTCGTGGAGTCATTGGCGGAGGGCGAATACGAGGTCTTCATCGATTCCGATCACAAGCAGGGGAGCCTTTCGTATGGGGAGCTGGTGCTTCCCGGTTCGACCTCGGAGGAGGTATTGATTTCCACTCACGTTTGCCACCCCTCGCTGGCGAATGACAATCTCGCCGGCAACGCGGTGGTGGTGGAACTCGCGAAGCATCTGACGGGGATCGATCGCCGCCTGACCTATCGGTTTCTCTTCATTCCCGGCACGATCGGTTCCATCACCTGGCTCGCGCTCAACGAGGGGACAACCGCGAACATCAAACATGGACTCGTGGTGACTTGCGCCGGGGATTCAGGCCGCGTCACCTACAAGGAAACCCGCGACGGAGACGCGCCCATCGACCGTGCGATGCGGCATGTGTTGAAAGCCAGCGGCGACGACCATCGCATCGCGCCGTTTCATCCGTACGGTTACGACGAGCGCCAATACAGTTCGCCGGGTTTCGCACTGGCAGTGGGCGGGCTGATGCGCTCGCAGCACGGAACGTTTCCCGAATACCACACCAGCGCGGACAATCTGGACTTCATCAAGCCGGACAAGATGGCCGACACGCTCGACAAGGCGATTCAGGCCATCGAGGTGCTCGAACACAACGCCCGTTATCTCAATCTCAAGCCGAAGTGCGAACCGCGCCTCGGCAAATACGGCCTCTACGGCGGCGGCGGCGGCCAGCGGACCGGAGATTTCGACGAACTCGCCTTGCTCTGGGTGCTCAACCAGTCGGACGGCACGAAAGATCTGTTAGCCATCGCGGAGAAAGCCAACATGCCGTTCCGCAAGATCCTCACCGCCGCCCGCGCGCTCGAAGCCGCCGGTCTGCTGGCAAGGGAGGGAGCGTGAATCGATCAAACCACCTCGTTGAGGGAAACCCAGCGGTCGCTCTGCTGCGATTCCAACAGGGCGGACATCGCGAGTTGCGCGGCGAGACCGTCCTCAAAGGTCGCGTCAATTGTTTCATCCACTTTGCCGCGCAGGCAGGCGTCCACGAAGCTGTGCATCATCAGCCCGAGCGCGTGGGGCTTTCCGTCCGATGCCTCATCGGGCAGCGGCAGGTCCATCCACTCGGGATCGGCGGGGTTCGAGGCCTTGAGGTAATCCACTCCGCCACGGCTCAGCGCGGCCTTGAGCGCGCCCTTTTCGCCGACGATTTCCAGATAACCGAGTTCCGCGAAGGGCGGTGTCACGCGACTGATGAAAAACTGTCCGCGCAAGCCGTTTTGCAGACGCATCCAGGCGTTCACCAAGTCGTCGGTTTCCACGCGGATCATCTCGCCCGTCACCTTGTCCGGCGCCTCGCGGGGCACCACGTGGGTGTAGCCGATCACCGAGGCGATCGGCCCGAGCACATGGCGCGTGATGTCGAACAGATGCGAGCCGAGGTCGAACAGGATGCCCGCGCCGGCTGCGGACTTCTGATCGCGCCAACTCGCTTTCCAGTCGGCGGCGAGCCCGTCCCATCGGTCATATTGGATGCGGGCGAGAAACGGCGTGCCGATGTCGCCGGCGGCGATGCGGCGGCGCAGTTCGCGCAGTCCGTAGTTGTAGCGGAAGGTGAAGGCCACCTGGTGGATCACACCGCTTTTCCTCGCCGCTTCGGCCATCGCGCGCGCCTCCGCCGCGCTCATCGCCAACGGTTTTTCGCAGAAGACGTGTTTTCCGTGCCGCAGGGCGCAAATCGCCTGTTCCGCGTGGACCACGTTGGCACTGGCAATCGTCACCGCATCGATCTCCGGGTCCGCGCAGAGCGCCTCGAAGTCGTCGGTGGCCTTGGAAATGCCGAACTTGTCCGCCATTTCCCGCGCCGCGGCGATGCGCCTGCCCCACACCGCAGCCACTTCCGCGCGCGGATGCGACCGGATGCCGGGGATATGACAGATTTCGGCGAAGGAACTCGTGCCTATCACGCCAACGCGGAGGTTCCTATCCGGCGGAATTGCGTTCATGCTCGCCGGGTTCTATCCTCCCCCCGCTTGCAGGAAAGGACAAAATCCCCATGACTTTTCACGAGACCCCCATTGCCGGAGCATGGATCGTCGAGCTTGACCGCCGGGTTGACTCTCGCGGTTTCTTCGCCCGCTCGTTTTGCGAGGAGGAACTGCGCGCGCACGGCGTGGAGTTCCGCGCGGTGCAGGCGAATCTTTCCCACAGCGATCTCAAGGGCACGCTGCGCGGCATGCACTATCAGGCCGAGCCGGTGAGCGAAACGAAGTTCATCCGCTGCGTGAGTGGCGCGGTCTGGGATGTCATCATCGACATGCGTCCCGACTCGCCGAGCTATCTCACGCACTTCGGCGTCGAACTCAGCGCGACCAATGGCCGTGCGATCTACGTGCCCGACCGCTGTGCGCATGGAAACCAGGCGCTCACCGATCATGCGGAGCTTCTCTATCTGATGGGCGGTTTTTACACTCCCGGCCACGAGCGCGGCGTGCGCTACGATGATCCCGCCATCGGCATCGAATGGCCGCTGCCCGCTTCCTCCATCCACCCGAAGGATCTTGATTGGCCACTTCTCGCGAAACCATGAGCCACTCTCCGATACCCTTTCGCAGGAAAATCATTGGAGCCGTCACCCGGCTCTTTGTCCGGCCGTTTTCGCGCAACAAGCCGCCATCGAAGCGTGTGGCCATCGTCATCCCGATGTCCTCGCGCACGGAACTCACCGAGGAGGAGCGGATTTCCAAACTCCAGCTCGAACGCCATCTCGGCGGATATGACAGGTTCCTGCTTGTTCCGGAGGGAGTGACGCATGACTTCGAGGGCTATCGGAACATCGAGTTTCCCAAGCGCTTCTTCGGTTCCGCCGCCAACCACGGCAAGTTGCTTGGCACCCGCGCCTTTTACCGCGCTTTTCTCGACTACGAGTTTGTGTTTTTCTATCACTTCGACAGCCTGGTTTTCTCGGACCAGCTGGAAGAGTGGTGCGACCGCGGCATCGACTACATCGGCCCGCCATGGGTGAAGTGCGAGGACAGCCCGTGGGTGACCAGGCCGCGTGTCGGCAACGGCGGCTTCACACTCTTGCGCGTGGAGGCCGCGCTCAAGGCGCTCACCGGACGCTATGTCGCCAATCCGTCGTTCTTCTGGTTCGATCTTTTCACCGCCTACGCTCCCGCGTGGTTCGTGAAACTGCTGGAGAGGATCGAGTGGTTCTGGCCCGCCCGTCGCTTGTTGCGCGAGTGGCGCGAAGTGCATGACCCGTGTGCGCACAATCGCAACAACGACATCTTCTGGTCTGACAAGGCCGTCCTCTATCATCCGGGCTTTCGCGTCGCTTCCTTGGAAGACGGCCTGCGCTTCGCCTTCGAGGTCTCGCCCCGCACCTGTTTTGAGATGAACGGCCGCCGCATGCCATTTGGCTGTCATGCGTGGGGTCGCTATGACAAAACGTTCTGGCAGCCACATCTCGTCACGACGTCGGGAGGTGGCGGAGGCAACCGCAAGGAGGCCGCCTTCCGCGCCTGATTTCCCATTTCACATGAAAGCACCCGCTCGACCGCCCACCATTGATGAACTTCCGCCTCCGCCGCCGGGGTGTGTCGGCTGGCCGTGGACGGAAGCCTCTCCGCCACTGCCGCAAGGCGCGCCGGACGGGACGGTGTGGCCGCGCATCAGCATCATCGTTCCGAGTTTCAACCAAGGCCGCTACATCGAGGAAACCCTGCGTTCCATCCTGCTCCAGGAGTATCCGAACCTCGAGCTCCATGTCATCGACGGCGGCAGCAAGGACGAGACCGTTTCCATCCTGAAGAAGTACGAGCCATGGCTCACGAGTTGGGTCAGCGAGCCGGACAAGGGCCAGTCCGATGCCATCAACAAGGGCTTCGCCCGCATCGACGGCCAGGTCTTCAACTGGATTTGCAGCGATGATGTGCTCACCAAAGGAGCTCTCGCCCACGTCGGCGCGGCCTTCACGGACAAGGAGTGCGATGTGCTTTCCGGAGCCTGTTTCTGCCAATTCGATGAGGAGCCGGAGCGCAGCAAGGTGCGCCCTCCCGCCGGGCCGGATTGGGAAAGCGTGCCCTACGTGCGCGGCATCTGGCAGCCGAGCACCTGGTGGCGTCCGGAGATGGTCAAACGCCGCGAACTGGTGATGCGCGATCTCCACTATGTGATGGACCGCGAGTTGTGGTGCCATCTGGTTTTCACCGGAGCCCAATGGCGCTGGACCAACGAATCCCTCAGCGTTTACCGCTTCACCGGTGAAAACAAGTCGGTTGTCGGCAGGAAAAACATGATCCTTGAGATCTCGCGGGTGTATTCCACCTACATCAAGGAACTCGTGCCGCTGCCGATGTTGTTGCTTTCCGCGTGGTTGCCGCTGGTGCTCGCCTCGAAGCCTCCCTCCAACGTCCTGCTGCGCCTTCCCGCCAAGCTGTTTTCCAAGCTGCTCGCCGCGGTGGCGATGGTTCTTTACCCCGCCGAGCGGGTGAGGGGACTTCAGCGAGAGTTCTACGCCTACTCGGTGTGGTGAATCACTTTGTTCGATCATTTCATGTCCGGTAGAACTCCAAGCAAACGCCGCATCGCCTTCGTGAGCACCATGGCCGGATCGCCCTGGGGCGGCAGCGAGGTGTTGTGGCACGGTACCGCGCTGCGGATGCTGGAGGCGGGATACGAGGTGTCGGCCTCCGTGTTCAAGTGGCCGGAAACGCCGCGCCAGATCCAGGAACTCGAGACCGCCGGATGTTCGCTGCATTTCCGCCAGAAGAAGAAAAACGCGATCGGCCGGTTGCTCGACCGGCGCTTCCAGCAAGGCGCGGGCATCGGCATCACCGCCGCCGATCTGAAATGGCTGCGCGGGTTCTCGCCGGAACTGGTGGTCGTTTCACAGGGCTATCCGCTCGACGGACTCAAGTGGATGAACGCCTGCCGCAAACTGGGCATTCCGTATGCGACGGTGGTCCAGGCCGCCGGTGAACTGTGGTGGCCCTTTGATCCGACTGCGGATGAAATGATCTCGGCCTATCCGAATGCCACGGTCGCCTGCTTTGTCTCGCGCGGCAATCGCGAGGTGGTCGAGCGCCAGATTGGAATGACGCTCGCCAACGGCCATGTCATCTGCAATCCGTGGAACCGCTCGGTGGATGGCGCGGTCGCCTGGCCTGCCGATGACGGGCATGTCGACTTCGCCTGCGTCGGCCGCCTCGATCCGCGGGCGAAGGGACAGGACGTCATTTTCCGCGTGCTCGCCATGGACAAGTGGCGTGGCCGTCCGGTGCGCCTCAATCTGTATGGCCACGGCCCCTGTGAGCAGTCGCTCAAGCGTCTTGCCGCGATGTATGGGCTGGAAAACATCCGCTTTCACGGCCGCGTCGATGATATCAAGAAGCTGTGGTCCGAAAACCACGCGCTCATCCTGCCTTCCCGCTACGAGGGACTGCCGTTGGTGATCGTCGAGGCGATGCTCTGCGCCCGCCCGGTGATCACCACTGACATCGCGGGCAACGCCGAGTATCTCGTCGAGGGAGAAACCGGCTTCGTCGCCGCAGCACCCGACCCCGGCCTGCTGGACGAGGCGATGGAACGCGCTTGGAACGCTCGCGGGCGCTGGATGGAGATGGGCCTCCGCGCGAGAAACGATGTGCTCGGAATCCTTCCTGCGGATCCATACGCCGCCTTTGGCAACACCGTGTTGCGGACCCTTCCCGGAGCGAAGTTGTTATGAGTTCCATCCGCGTTTACATCGCCACCTTCAACCGCGCCGCGATTCTCCGCGAGACGCTTGAGGCGATGACTCGCGTCGATCGTGCCGGCATTGATGTCGAGTGGATCGTCATCAACAACAACTGCAGTGACGATACCGATGCGGTGTGCGCTTCGTTTGACGGACGCCTGCCCGTCCGCTTGGTTCACGAATCGGTGCCGGGCAAGAACCGCGCCCTGAACCGCGCGCTCGCTTCCTTGCCGATTCCGGACATCGCGGTTTTCACCGACGATGATGTTTCGCCGGATCCCGGCTGGCTTCGCGAAATCGCCGGTTCGTGTGATCGCTGGCCGGAACACGACGTCTTCGGCGGCCGCATCCGCCCGCGCTGGCCGGGTGGGAGAAAGCCCGCATGGATCCGCCAGCCGTGGTTGCTGTCCATCGGCTTCGCGGCGCACGACCTCGGCGATGCGGAGAAGGAGTATCCGCCTTCCATCTATCCGTTCGGCCCGAATTTCTGGGTTCGCGGCAGGGTTTTCCTCAATGGCACGCGCTATCGCGAGTCAATCGGTCCCACCGGGAACTCCCGCATCATGGGCAGCGAGACGTCCTTTCTCAAGGATCTCGATTCGCTCGGTCACCGCATGGTTTACTGCCCCGCCGCCGCGCTGGACCATCGCATCAAGGAGAACGACTGCGATGTGGAGGTGCTCAAGCGCCGCATGACCAGCTATGGCCGCGGCCGCGCGCGCATCCACGGCGTGAATTACAACAATCTCCTCACCGAGCACCCGCGCCGCTGGTGGCTGCGGCAGCGGGTCAAGCTCGCGCTCGCCTATCTCCGGCTCGGCTTGCTCCGCCTCATCCCATCGGCTGACGCACGCATCGAGAGGGTGCTCTGGCATCACTCGAAGCTCGGCTGGCTGAAGGAGAGTTTCGTCATCGCCCGTGAAACGGTTTGTTAGATCCGAGTCTTGAAAATCAGCGTCGTCATTCCCACCTACAACCGCGCGGCCGAGATCGCCGCGGCGGTGGAGAGTGTGCTGGCGCAGACACTTCCGCCTCACGAGGTGATCGTGGTGGACGACGGCTCCACGGATGCCACACCCGAAGTGCTCGCGCCGCTGATGGGCCGCATCCGCTACGTCCGCAAGGCGAATGGCGGCGCGAGTTCCGCGCGCAACCGCGGCGTGATCGAGGCAACTGGCGACTGGATCGCCTTCCTCGACTCGGATGACACTTGGGACACCGACAAGCTGGAGAAACAGGCCGCATGCGTTGGGCGCACCTCCGCCAAGGTCTGCTTCTGCGTTTGCCGCGATGACTCCGGACGAACGCTGGACAACCTGCGCTCGATGGACCCCGCGCTGGCCGAGGGCGCGGTGGCGTTTTATCCGCCGGGAGATTGCAGGTTGTTCCATCATCGCTCGCATCCGCTGGTGCAGTCGATGCTGGTCTCGCGCGATGCCCTGATGAAATGCGGGCTCTTTGATGAGACGCTGCGCGTCGCCGAGGATACGAAGCTCGTTTACCGCCTGGTTCTTGATTTCGGTTATGCCGTGGTCAACGAACGGCTTGTCACCGTTTGCCGTGAACGTAGCGGACCCGGACTGTCGGACACGATGGACCCGGAGAGCGCTTTCCGTCGCTTCGATTGTTACACCCGCGTGCAGGCCGAGGTTTTCTGGCGACTGGTGCCGCTCGATCCCGCCGCTGCGAGGCGGGTGAGGCGCAACATGCTGTATTTCGCGTCCCGCCAGGCGGAGATCGCCTGTGTGCTGGGCCGCAGAGAGGTCGCGCAAGGCCTCGCCCGCGCGGGGCTCGATTTCCGCGGGGGACTGAAGTGCCTGCTGCGCAATCTGCTCATCCTTGTCGCGTATCCAGCTTCTTCCCGCAAGTTCGCCGCCAAGTGGCGGGCGAAATGAAATCCGCTCCATCTGTTAGAATGAACGAATCCTTTCTCGTCGTCGGTTCCGGCGGCCGTCTTGGCAGATCCCTGCTCGATCACTTGTCCGCGAGCCGGGCGGCCATCGGTTTGGCGCGTGCCGACATGGACCTGACGAATCCGGACACCATCCGCGCGACCCTGGCGAGTCTTGAGTTCGACCATGTGGTGCTCACCGCCGCGCTGACCGCTGTGGACTTCTGCGAGACCCATCGCGAGGAGGCCTTCGCCATCAACGCCGAGGCCGCCGGAGTGATTGCCGAGATCGCCGCCGCCCGTGGCGCGCGGATGACCTACATCAGTACGGACATGGTATTCGATGGACTCAAGGACGGTCCTTATGTGGAAACCGATGTGGCCATACCGGCGAATGTTTACGGCGAGTCGAAACTCGAAGGGGAACGCCGCGTGCTGGCCGCATCCGGCAAGAATCTGGTCGCCCGCGTATCATGGGTCTATGGCCCGGCCCGCCCCGCGTTTCCGGAGTGGATCATCGGCCGCGCCTGTGCCGAGGACGATCTCACGCTTCCCGGCGACAAGATCGGTTGTCCGACTTACACGCTCGACCTGATCGGGTGGCTGGACGCGCTTTGGGCCACTCCGGCGGCGGGGGTGTTCCACCTTTGCAACTCCGAGCCCTGCTCGTGGCGCGACTGGGGCCAGGCCTGCATCGACTCCGCCCGTGACCAGGGATGGCCGGTGCGCACGGCGGAAATCCGGCCGGTGCCGGTGGATTCCGTGACCGCCTTTGTCGCCAAACGCGCGCTCAACACCGCGATGGACACCACGCTCATCACCCGGGCCACCGGCGTCACGCCCCGCCATTGGCGCGAGGCACTACGCGAATTCGTAGTGCAAAGTCCGACGTTTTCCTCATATAAAAGCACCTGAATCCGCGTAGAAATAGCTCCCCCACTTCCCCCAGCCATGATGAACGCCGCCGTGCGGGCACGTATGGCATCACCGACATGATCGATCTCGAAAACCGCCACCTCAAGCTCTCCCCCGCCGAACAGTCGCTCCGCAAGGGCATCATCCTCGCCGGCGGAACCGGCAGCCGCCTGTGGCCGATGACGCATTCGTTGAGCAAGCAGCTCATTCCGGTTTATGACAAACCGATGATTTATTATCCGCTCACCGTCCTCATGCTTTCCGGCGTGCGCGAGATTCTTGTCATTTCCACGCCGCGCGATCTTCCCGGTTTCCAGAACCTGTTAGGCGACGGCTCGCAGTGGGGGCTCGCGATTTCCTATGCCGAGCAACCGAAACCCGAGGGTCTCGCCCAGGCCTTCCTCATCGGCGAGGAGTTCATCGCCGGCGATCCGGTGTGTCTCGTGCTCGGAGACAACCTTTTCTACGGCCACGACCTCGGACGCTCGCTGCTCAATGCCTCGCGCCGCATGGATGGCGCCACCATCTTCGGCTACCGCACCAAGGAGCCGGAGCAATACGGCGTCGTCGAGTTCGACTCGGACGGCAAGGTGGTTTCGCTGGAGGAAAAACCGAAGCAGCCGAAGTCCAACTACGCGGTGCCCGGCATCTATTTTTACGACAAGAACGTCGTCGCCACCGCCAAGAGCCTCAAGCCCTCCGCCCGCGGCGAGTTGGAAATCACCGACCTCAACCGCCTCTATCTGAATCGCGGCGAACTCCGCGTCGAGATTCTCGGCCGCGGCACCACCTGGCTGGACACCGGCACGCCGGATTCGCTCGCGGACGCCACCCAGTTCGTCCAGGTCATCCAGCAGCGCCAGGGTCTCAAGATCGCATGCCCCGAGGAAATCGCCTTCTCCCAAGGCCGCATCGATCGCGCCAAACTCGCCGAGTCAGTCATGAAATATGCCAATACCCCATACGGCGACTACCTCAAGACCCTTTGAGCCCATGCTTTCCACCAACTACCCGGTTTCAGCGGGGTTGACACCGCTAGCTCCGGATTTCACCCTGCCAGCCGTGAATTGAGAAACGCCAGCCCGTCCCAGCCTCCCAACCGAACACAGCCATGATGACCCCGAAGAACCTCAAGTCCGTCCGCAAGGCACTCGCCGCCGGATTCCTCTGCCTCGCCACCTTCGTCCTGCCCTCGTGCAGCGACATGAATCCGCCGCCGCCCGTGCCCGCCGAGGCCTACCAGTCCAAGCCCAGCGGAAACCTCGCGCCCGGCGACGAAATCAGCGTGTCCTTCTCCGGCGCGCCGGAGCTCAACACCAAGCAGAAGATCCAGCCCAACGGCAAGGTCAGCCTGCCCACCGTCGGTGACGTCACCGCCGCGGGCCGCACGATCAACAGCCTTCAGGCATCGCTCACTTCGATGTATCAGCCGCACCTCCAGGACCCCACCGTCGTCGTCGCCCTCGAGAGTGCCGCCGCCGGTGTCTATGTTTCCGGCGAGGTGCTGCGTCCCGGCAAGGTGCCGCTTGACCGTCCGATGTCCGCCCTTGAAGCGGTCATGGAGTCCGGCGGTTTCACCAAGTTCGCCAATCCCAAGCAGGTCATCGTCATCCGCAAGGAAGGCGGCAAGCAGCAGCGCTACGTCCTCAACATGAACGACGCGCTCGCCGGCTACGACAGCAGCCCCTTCTACGTGCGGCCCTACGACGTGATCTACGTCAGGCAGAGCGCCTGGTAAGCACGCCCTCCATCATCCGTCTTCGCAAAGAGGTGGCTCCGGCCACCTCTTTTGCTTTTCACCCGGCCGCCGGTCCGATGAAGAGTCTTGCGCGGCCGCCGCGTAGGGGTTTTCCTCGCCTGCCACCGATGATCCGTTGCCACGCCATCGCTCTTGTCCGTTTGCTTCCCGCGCTTGCCCTGTGCGCCTGCGTGCCGCCGCGCGCGGTCATCGTCGAGAAAGCTCCGGAAACCAAGAAGGAAAAGCCCGCCGAGGTGGCTGCGGACACTTCGGTCCCTGCCGAACTGCCCGACGATGGCATCCGCCTCCCGGACGAACGCCTGCTCTCGATGCCCGGCGATGGGGAATTCCGCTCCACTCCGCTGCCATTGCCCGTCGGCCCTGCCGGACCGGGAACCGTCACCGTTCGCCCGCCCACCGATCCGCCGCCGAGACCGAAGCCCAAGGAAACGGAAAACCCATGACACTCCGCCCGGAGTTTGCGGTTTCCCTCCGGGCCCATCCCCACCAACCCTCGGATGACACGCCCGCTCCTGATCCTGCTGCTTCTCGGTTTCACGGCGCTCGCCGCCGACCGTCCGAATGTGTTGCTCGTTCTCACTGACGACCTCGGCTACTCCGATCTCGGATGCTACGGATCGGAAATCGAAACACCCACCCTCGACCGGCTGGCTTCCAACGGTCTCCGCTTCTCGCATTTCTACAACACCGCGAAGTGCCACTCCTCGCGCGTTTCGCTGCTCACCGGCCGCTGGTGCAGGCAGGCCGGTGACGAGTCGATGCGCCGCGCGGTGACCATTCCTGAGATCCTGCGCCCATCCGGCTACTTCACCGCGATGTGCGGCAAATGGCATCTGTCGAAACAGCCCACCGATTTCGGATTCGAGCGCTTCTTCGGCCATCTCTCCGGTGCCTGCGGCTACTATAAGGGAGACAACACCTTCCGCCTCAACAGCGAACCATGGGAAGTGCCGGAGAAGGGATTCTACACCACCACCGCGAATGCCGACTTCGCGCTGCGTTTTCTAACAGAAGCGCGCGAGGCGAAGAAACCCTGGTTCCTCTATCTCGCGTTCAATGCGCCTCACGCCCCGCTCCAGCCGCTTCGCGAGGACTACGACAGATATCGCGACCGCTACACCGCCGGCTGGGATGAGATCCGGCGGCAACGCGTCGCCAAACAGGGGAAACTCGGACTGCTCGCCGAGGGGGCCAAGCCCGCTCCCCGGCCCGGGCACGTTCCGGCGTGGTCCGCCCTCACGGATGGCATCCGCGACTGGGAAAGCCGCCGCATGGCTGCGTATGCGGCGCTCATCCACCGTGTGGACATCGAACTTGGCCGCCTCGTCGCCGACATTGAAAAGGCCGGCGAACTGCACAACACCGTGATCCTTTTCTTCTCCGACAATGGAGCCTGTCCCTACGACCGCAACAACGTCGGAATCGACCTGCCGCCATATGATCCCGCGTCCAAGTGGTCCGACAGCACCGGCTGGGCCTGGGCGCGGAACACGCCGTTCCGCCACTACAAACAGAACCAGCACGAGGGCGGCATCGCCACACCCGCCATCGTCCACTGGCCCGCCGGATTGAAGGCCAAACCGGGCTCGATTGACGCCACGCCAGCGCATCTGGTGGATGTGCTGCCGACCTTGCTCGATCTAACGGAAACCAAGGCGCCCGAGAGTTTTCCGGGCCGCGAAATCACCCCGCACGCCGGGGTTTCCCTCGCGCCGGTCCTCGCCGGCAAGCCGCTTGGCACGCGTCCGCCCATCCATCTCCACTTCGGCCAGGACCGCGGCTTGCGCGATGGCGATTGGAAGATCGTCTCATTCCGCTCGGGTCCGTGGGAACTCTACCATCTCGGCGACGACCGCACCGAACTGAACGACCTCGCCTCAAGGGAACCCGAACGCGTCAAACGCATGGCCGCCGAATGGCACCGCATCACCCGTGATGTGCTCAAGGCTCCGCGACAAGAGCAGCAGCCGGTTGCGGAAAACGAGAAGCCGCAGATCCATCCCGAGTGGTCCGACTACTCCGGAAAACGTGGCAGCAACACCTCGCGACGGGCTCGCTGAGGATGTTCCGCCCCGTCTTGATCCCGGCATGGACCGGAGCATCCAGCAGTGATCTGCTGGAACAGGATCAAACCACCTCCGCGTCCCGTGACGTTGCCACAAGGGTGAGCCCTATCTCCCGATCAAGCTCCTGAAGGTTTCATACGCCTTGTCCCATGCCGCGGTGTCCTGCGGCTGATAGAAGCGGAAATCGAACGAGCGCCGGATGAGTTCGCGGCCGGCGGTGAGATCCGGGAGGTGGCCGGTGGCGATCATTTGCGTGATGACATTGCCGCATGAGGTCGCCTCGACCGGGCCGGCGACCACTTCGATGCCGAGCGCGTTGGCCGTGGCGCGGCAGAGCGCCTCGTTCTGGATGCCGCCGCCGCCGGCGTGCAGGCGGTTGAATTCGCGGCCGGTGAGCGCCTTGATGTTCTCGAAAACGACGCGGTATTTCAGTGCGAGCGACTCGGTGGCGACGCGCAGGACGGTTCCCGGATCCTGTGGAACCTTTTGGCCGGTCCGTTCGCACCAGGCCCGGATTTTCTCGGGCATGCCGCCGGGGCTGGCGAAAACCGCATCGTCCGGATCGATGAACGCAGAGAAACCCTCCGCCTCTTCGGCCATCTCGGCCATTTCCGCAAATCCGTAAGCATGTCCGTCCAGCTCCCACTGGCGCTTGCATTCCTGGATCAGCCAGAGGCCTGAGATGTTTTTCAGGAACCGGACCGTTCCGTTCACGCCGAGTTCGTTGCAGAAACCTCGTGTTAGAGCCTCGCCGGTGGTCACGGCTTCGGTGGATTCGAGCCCCATGATCGACCATGTGCCCGATGACAGCCAGAGATTGCCGCTGCCGGTCATTGGAATGCCCGCGACGGCCGAGGCGGTGTCGTGACTGGCGCTGGCCACCACCGGGATGCCGGACTTGCCGATCACGGCGGCCACCGCGTCTCTAACAGGTCCGAGCACGGTGCCCGGCGCGACGATTTCACCGAAGATTCTCCTCGGCAAACCGAGCGCGTCGATGACCGGCCAAGCCCAGCCGCCGGTTTTCGGGTCGAGCAGTTGCGAGGTGGACGCCACCGTGCGCTCAACAGCCTGGCGGCCGGTCAGCCAGTATGCGAGCAGGTCCGGCGTGAACAGCAGCCGCTCGGCCTCGAACAGCGCCGGGCTTTTCTTTCGGGCCTCTGCCAGCAGGTGCAGCGAGCTGTTGTAAAAGTTCGTCTTGATGCCGGTGTGCGAGTAGATCTCCGCCTCGGGCATCAGCGCGTGCATCGCCTCCGCCATGCCCTCGAAGCGCGGGTCGCGGTACTGGTGCGGCATGCCTAACAGCCCGCCGTCGGGACCGATCAGCCCGTGGTCGCAGCCCCAGGTGTCGATGCCGATGGAAACGATCGTGTCGCCATGCTTCTCCACCGCGCGGCGCAGCCCCTCGATGATGTCGCGGTAAAGCCCGATGACGTTCCAGAACGAGCCGCCGGGCAGGTCGGTGCCGGGATTGTCGAAACGGTGCAGCTCCTCGAGCTCGAGCTTCTCGTGATCGGTGCTGGCGGCGATGACCCGGCCGCTGCCCGCGCCGAGATCCACTGCGATGAAGGTTTTCCGTGACATGGCTGGCGCGGATGTTCCGGCATCGGCCGCCGGGAGGCAATCCGGAATCCGGGCTGTTTCCCGGCGCATTCCCTCCTTGCCAGAGGCCGGGCTTTTCCCTGCCATGGCGTCGCAACTTCCGCCTGAGAAAACCGCAGCGCTCCCAGCCATGTCCGCCACCACGACTTCCACCACCGTCCGGCTCTCCATCATGATGTTCCTCCAGTTCTTCATCTGGGGGGCTTGGTTTGTAACCCTGTTCCTGATCCTCGGCGGAAACGGCCTCGCCGACATCATCGCGCGGTCCTACGGCACCGCGCCGCTCGCCGCGATCATCGCGCCATTGTTCCTCGGACTGGTCGCCGACCGCTTCTTCTCCTCCGAGCGGGTGATGGGCGCGCTCCTGCTCATTGGCGGCGGACTCATGCTGATGGTGCCCGGAGCGATCGCCGCGAAAAACGGCAACCTCGTCGTCTGGCTCTTCACCGGACACATGCTCTGTTACATGCCCACGCTCGGTCTTGGCAACACCATCGCCTTCACCCATTTGCCCTCGTCCACCTTTCCCAGGGTGCGCGTGTGGGGAACCATCGGCTGGATCGCCGCCGGACTGCTGGCCGGCTTTCTCGGATGGTCAGCCAGCACCAACCTCTTCTGGATGGCGGGCATCTCGTCGGCGGCGCTGGGAGTTTACAGTTTCACGTTGCCCCACACTCCTCCTCCGGCGGCGGGCAAGCCTTTTGATATCCGATCCGTGCTGATGCTTGACGCGTTCCGCATGCTCGGCAAACCGGCGTTTCTGGTGTTCATCATCTGCTCCACGCTTATCTGCGTGCCGCTGGCATACTATTACTCGAACACCTCCGGCTTCCTCGGCAACATGGGCTTCGAGCAGCCCGCCTCCGCGATGACCATCGGCCAGATGTCGGAAATCATCTTCATGCTGCTGGTGCCGTTCTTCTTCCGCAAACTCGGCGTGAAGTGGATGATCCTGGTGGGCATGCTGGCATGGACGGTCAGGTATCTGCTCTTCGCCTTCGGCGCTCCGGACCAGGTGGCGTGGATGCTCTTCCTCGGCATCGCGCTTCATGGCATCTGTTATGATTTCTTCTTCGTCACCGGCTTCATCTACACGGACCGTATCGCGCCGAAGGAAATCCGCGGCCAGGCCCAGAGCATGCTGGTGTTCTTCACCCAGGGCGTGGGGATGTATACCGGATTCAAGGTGGCGGACATGAAACTCGCACCGGTCAAGGAGTCGGCCACCGCGCTCGGCGGCGCGATCGCGGATGCGCGCGGCGAGCAAACCCTGAGTTTCGCTCAACAGTTCGGCCGGATGTTCTCGGCGGGCATTCCAAAGGCGGTGGACGCCTCGCTCGTGGACAAGGCGGCGGCCCTTTGGAAATCCTACTGGATGCTCCCCGCAGGCATGGCCCTGGCCATCGCGGTGATCTTCGCGATCGCCTTCCATGATCGCAGCGCGGACGGAGACGCCACCGAATGATGCGGATGAAACGCCCGCTACTCGGTCACTTTCCGCACGTCCTTTTTGGTGCCGCGTTCAATCCGTTGGCGGCATTCGGGCAGACAGCCGATCTGCTGCCGGAGATGGTCGTGCTCGCCGAGCGCGCCGAGCCAGGCCCCGTGATCGCCGAATGGGATCGGGAGGATCTCAGCGAGGCCGCGCCGCGGACCATCGACGAGCTGCTGGCGCGCGAGCCATCGTTTTCACTCTACCGCAGGCAATCGTCGGTGTTTGGCAATCCGACTTCCGCCGGCGTGAGCCTGCGCAATACCGGTGCCACCGCCGCCTCGCGAACGCTGGTTCTGTTGGATGGCATTCCGCAAAACGATCCGTTCGGCGG